>FWPV01000114.1_pt1 | contig 284134 bp, 251 predicted proteins | sample 2228371 | NCBI WGS metagenome assembly FWPV01 (sample SAMEA103939776, study PRJEB20133) | metagenome
CTTACCAATTTATTTTATCACGAAGAATCTAAAACTGTCGATAGTCGCTCCCTTTGTCGCTCTGTAAATCATCGTTGCAACACTTACTGGAGCCGGCCTGTTTGTTGGGCGGAAATCGACGTACCTTTTTCTTGTTGAGATCCTCTTGTCTTTGTTTGTAATACTGATTTCCGAAAAGCATCCCGATAAATCATAGTATAAGGTGGCGCGGAATACGACGGATGGGCAAGGTCCATACCTGAACACTTCCATATATAAACAAAGGCATCTAAGATCGCGTTTAACGCTGCCTCGTATATCTTGTTGACCTCTGTATCAGTCACATTGATATACTTCTCCATACGCTCGGGTGGACGAAACATGGAAAAGGGGTCTTCCTTCATCTGCGTCACATATTCCTTGTTTTCCTTATGTGAAAGCGTGACTGTAAATTCCGGCTGCAAGCGATCCATAAGTTCACCGAAGGAGAGAAAATCCTGGTACCCATCGTAATAGACTTTGACATCAATCTTGGTGCCAACAATCAAGTCTTCAAAGGTTGTGCGAAAATGCTTTAAGTAGGTTAGGTCTGGAGCGTCTGGCAGCTTAAGAAGGTAGATGGAAAAGGCAATCATTCCCAACCTGGCGGCAATATTGGAATGTGATGTATCTTGCTTTATGTCGCCGCCACTAAATGCTGAGATGCAGTAGGGGATGTCTATAAATAATCTCGCGTAGGCTTCCCTTCGTATCTCCTCAATATCCTTAAGCTTACGAGGCCCATCTTCGATGCCCCTTATCATAAAGGTTATGCCCCGAAAGAAATCGTAATCATTTTGATATATGTAATAGGCCATGGCTCTGGGCATTAGTTTTACGGCATCTTTTGTTAATTGCTGCAAAAACGCTACGTGGAGATCATAGTTATTATATGCGCTCACACCCCTGTTTAAGGCTAATATTGAGACAATAGCGGCAAATGCAATGCAATATTTGCGCATAACCTGGTCTCCTAAATTGATCAAATCATATCATCATGTCATACATTAATCAACAACTTTGATATTTCTTACCAACAGTTCAATACAACTACATTTTCGTTGCTAACAATAGTTCTCTCCGAATGGAATGGGTTTTCCAGCGTTATGTTCATTGATCCATGACTTCCACTTCGTTTGAGCAAAGGCTGAGATCGCCACATCCGTCTGCATCTCCTTGCAATGATGAACACTCGCTAATTCCATTTGCGACTTGATCTCGGATACATTTTCCTGGATTCACGCGTCCGCGCGAATGACAGACTGAAACATGCTAGGAATTCGCTTGTTATGTCTAGACCATATAGGGACACCGATAACTTCATGGTGCATGGCCCAAGGTTGTAACGAGCACTCCCTTTCTGTTTGTCGGGACGTGCATTTGTAGTAAAATAGGTATTCTTGCGCCAAAGTTACCGCGGTAGAGTTAGGAGGAGACATGATATCTCATTCCAGTCCAAGCCATAGCATGACAGTGAGATTACGATTTCTGAGGAGGCCAGGGGCCTTGGCCGCTATAGCGACCACCATCGGGCAGCATGAGGCGTTAGTAGGCTCCATTCCCATAGTTAAAATTGAGCGGGATAAAGTCACTAGAGATTTTGAGATCTACGCCGGTGATGAGGAACACCAGCAGCGGATTATCAATGCCATCAGAGAGCTTCCGGAAGTCGAGGTAATATCGATTACAGATAGGACCTTTCAGTATCACGAGGGTGGCAAGATAGAGATATTGCCTAGAAAGCGTCTCAGGGGGCGTGAAGACCTGTCCATGGCCTATACGCCCGGTGTAGGGAGAGTCGTCACGGCCATTTCGAAAGATATTCGGGAGGCCTACGCCTACACCATGAAGGGGAACTCAGTAGCAATAGTAACTGACGGCACAGCTGTGCTGGGTCTGGGCAATGTAGGCCCCTTGGCTGCCCTGCCGGTAATGGAGGGCAAGTCTATGTTATTCAAGGAATTTGCAGGAGTAAATGCCTTCCCTCTGTGTTTGAACGTATCTGACATAGAAGAGATCGTGTCTGTGGTAAAGGCAGTCAGTCCAGTTTTTGCCGCTATTAACCTCGAGGATATTTCTGCACCTCGGTGTTTCGAGATTGAACGCAGGTTATCAGAAGAATTAGATATTCCAGTCTTTCATGATGACCAGCACGGGACATCCATCGCAGTTCTGGCAGCGTTGAGAAACGCTTTAAAGCTTGTTGGAAAGCGTTTGGCTGATATCCGTATAGTCGTATCTGGAACAGGAGCGGCAGGCGTGGCTTGCGTCAGGACTCTGTTGGAGGCCGGAGCCCGGGATATAATCTGTTGCGACACAAGCGGCATCCTCTACCATGGCAGGACAGAAAACATGAATCCCGTGAAGGAAGAGCTATCGAGAATTACCAATGTGGAGGGCAAGCAGGGTTCCTTAAAGGACGCTTTGGTAGATGCGGACGTCTTTGTAGGTGTGTCGTCTGGCAATCTGCTTGCCCCGCAAGATCTGCAGGTCATGGCTCCAGATTCGGTAGTATTTGCGCTGGCTAATCCTATTCCTGAAGTGGACCCTTGGGCAGCACTAGATTACGCGCGCATAGTAGCAACAGGTAGAAGTGATTTTCCAAATCAGATCAATAATGCATTGGTGTTCCCAGGAATATTTAGGGGGGTGCTGAATTGCCAGGCTAGAAAGATTACACGAGAGATGAGATTGGCAGCAGCGGCTGCCATTGCCGGCCTGATTCCTGACCACGAATTATCAGACCAACACATCATACCAGGAATTTTCAATAAGGATGTTTGCCCGGCAGTAGCCCATGCCGTTGCTGATGCGGCCTCATTCAGCGGTGGGCTTTAGGCAGACGAGTCAGCCCTCTGTTTGAAGGGAGTAGTCTGCCATTAAGGAGGCGACCAGGCACAAGCCCCTTTACTATTCGGCATCCTTATTTTTGGCCCTTTTCTTTCAAGTACGGTGAGGTTCGCAGATTCAGCAAATGAAAACAATCATTTTGTTATTATTCAACGCTGCACTGGTCGGACTCTTTATCTACATCCTCCGCAGACCGGGTTCGTTATCGTATTACCAGGGTGGCCGTGTCTGGCTATCATGGCTCGCCGTGGCTGTCATCACTTTGATGGACGAGCTCACATCAGTTTTCTATGCTCCCGCCGAAGCATTTCGATTTATAGGGCCCAGTGCCATCGTGTTCATTGCCGTGACCTCCATCTTTGTTAGGTACATGAGCTCGCGATTTACGGAAATTGGTGAGATACTGGAATATCACAAGATAAGTGGAGGCGGTGTCTATTCCTTTTCATATCTGGTACTGGGGCCAACCGTATCATTCGTTGCCATCTCGTCTATTATGGTTGACTATATGCTGACTGCGTGCCTCTCCTCAGTGAGTGCTGTTTCCAACGCCGCGTCTTTTTTCGAGATTCCACAATACGGGAAGATTCTAATTGCCTCCAGCGTAGTTTGGCTAGTAGCAGGATTGAATGTCCTGGGGATAAAGGAGAACGCGCGTTTTACCTTTGGCGTCTTTGTTTTGGCGGCTCTAATCTTTGTTGATCTCATTTTAGGGGGCATATGGGAGCTGGATATGGCCAGCCTTGGACGATTGCACCAGGCTTTTAATCATGTTGGAGAAAAACTCAACACTGGTTCAATGTTTCACGATTACGGAATTGTTATTGCGTCTGTGGCAAGCTGCATCCTGGCTTACTCGGGCGTCGAATCTGTTCTTCAGACAGCCGGCCTGGTTCGCTCGTGGCGAGAAATCCGGAAAGCTTATGTGTTCCTAGGGCTTACAGTGGGTATTGTGACACCTCTGGTTGCAGCTTTGGCCCTATCAGCCCCCATTGATTTTTCTAGCCACGAAGGCGATTTGATAACATTTTACGCGTCCTTGGTAAACGGCGTACCGTTCGGAATTGCCGTCGGGTGCCTGGCAAGCATTACCCTTATCATGGCCGTCAACACCGCTTTCGTGGCATCCAGTGAGCTGCTTGAACGGGTGGCAATGAGATACGGGTTTTATTGGCTGGTAAAGACGAATCGCAGCTACTCCCTTTACAGAATACATATTATCAATGCCTGCATCTTCTGCGCGATTATTCTGATGACCCATGGTAGTCAGATGATACTGGCAGACATGTATGCCATCGGTCTTGTGGCTAGTTTTTCCATTAATATGGGATGTCTTTTAATTTATCGCTATTTTAAGGGAACCCGAGAAATTAGCGAATATCACACTAGCAGGTTAGGGACTCTATTCATCTGGGTAGTCTTGTTAAGCTGTTTTGGTTTCCTGACGTGGATGAAACCCCATGGCACCCAACTGTGGTTAGTAGCCACTGCTATAGTTCTTGGTGTTGGTCTCCTGGTGGCCCAGAAAAAGGCGCCTGAGATAAAAGCTGTAGAGAAAAGCGATACTCAGATGAGCGTTGTAGCTTATCTGGCCGAATGCTCTGAGCCTGATCTGCACATCTATTTCACTAGACCAAAGGAGGAAGCCATAGCCTATCTAAGGCCCAACGAAGTGTACATCACTTTTTATAATCCCCGCCACGGAATTGCTGATAGAATTGCGCCCAACCACTTTCGGCTCGCCATGGTCAAAGGAAACCTTTACGAGCACATTGTAGCCCTATTAAAAGTGCTGGAGTTTGAATTTACGGATAGGGACATACACGTACACTTTGGGTGGCCTCTTTCTTCGTGGGTTGATCGATTGTCCATAGGAGTGATGGTCTACAATATTATGAGTCTGCCCAAGCTTTTCGAAAACATTCAGTTTACGATCCATTATCCTGGGCATCCTTATCGACCGCTATCTTCCAGTGGGTCTGATTTTTAGTTTTGGCATGTATCTGGCTGATTGCGTGTCCGGTGGGCTTTGTAATAGTGCTCTATATTTCCGTAGGAATGAATCGGTTGTCTATCGGGGTGTGCGTTAACCCGTGAGTTCACCTTAGTGGACAGAAGGCTGAGATTGCTACATTGGTTTGCATCTCCCCGGAATGACAAACATTCATTAATAAGGCCATTCCCGACTTGATCGGCGAGTTATTCGCATGGATTTCCACTTGCGCGGGGGTGACAAACCAAAACATGCTCGGAATTCCCCGTAGTTTTTGAGAACCGTTATATTTATTTGGAATTGGTCTGGATTTGCCTTTCGCCTCAAAACCAATATTCTGGGTAACGTCGCGTTCGCCATAAGTTGTTAAAGAGCAATGCCACCAGAAGCAAGGCCAATACTCCTGCTCCCACCGGGAACAAGGCGTACAAGAATCCTAGCGCATGAATTTTGTCGCTCCCTACAACAGCGATGAGGGCCGTAGCGCCACCCGGGGGATGAAGAGTCTTCGTGGCGTGCATTATTGCGATGGCAGTAGAAACCGCAAGAGGCGCGGCAAGCCAAACATGACCCTGACATATCTTGTAGGCCGCAACACCTATTATTGCAGACAGTAAATGCCCGCCGATAAGGTTTCGAGGCTGGGCCAGCGGACTCTTCGTCGCTCCATAGACCAGTACCGCGGAGGCCCCGAAGGAACCAACTATAAGTGAGGTGTCGCCCGTTCCGTTTAGCGCCAGATTCATTAAACTGATGGCCCCTAATCCAATAAAAGAGCCAAGCCATGAGAGGAATATCTCCCACCCCGAAACCTGGGGTGGGCTTGTGCTGACCCCTTTCATCTTGGCGAAGTAATTCATTGTCTTCATCCAACTAACGTAGAACTTACAATGTCTGCTCGAGACACTATTCCTACAAGTTTTTGGTCAGAATCAACAATGGGAACTCGGTTGATGCCTCGTTGAGCCATTATGTTAGCCACGTCATTGACCGGTGTGTCAGGGCCCACTGTAACGGCAGGACTTGTCATGAGGTCTTCCACGCGTTTGTTCCCTACTTTGGCAGCCAAACAAACGGCGCCTTTTAAGCAATCGGCTACCACCTGCATGAGAGAACCTTTCTTTTCCCTCCCCAATGCTGCTACAAAATCACGATTGGAGATCACTCCAATGACTTTTTCATTCTCGTCAACGACGGGTACCCCAGAAATTCTTCTCTTGGCCAGTAACTCGGCCACGTCCCATAGCGGAGTACCAATAGTCACCCTGGCGACATCTCTTGTCATGATTTTGGCCACGGGGACCGCCCGGGTTAGTCTCTTCACGGCTTGCTGGAAAGCCTTGAGGTACACTTCCTTGAAATCGTTGGGTGTAATATCTAGGTACCCAGAGATCTCCCTCATGGCTTGGAAGATGTCTTCATCAGAAATTTCTATGGGTGTGCAGGCCTTGGCTGGCGGATTCTTGGTGTCAACTTCCATGATAAAATCCTGTTAAGGGGTCTCGGACAGTGCTTCTCGCATCTTTCCCGACCTCTCCTGAGGTGCTGGAGAACTAACAGAGAAACGTGCATCAGGAATCGATGACAGAAAAGTTATGTTGGACAGATCGAACCTATTATAGTTACCAAGAGCATCGTATATAACGGCTCTTCGTACAGTAAATAACTTTGAGTCTATCCCCAGGAGTATTCGGTAGGTGGATTGACTCGAATGCTTGTCTGTCAGTTCTAAAAAAATAAGATTCTCGTTGGTGTCCACAGATTGTTCCGGAAAATTCATGTGAAAATTTTGTTCGATACCTGCTATGTCAGCGAAAAAGCCAAAGAATTGCTCCACATTCATCTCGGGTGGTACATCTCCGCGGACAACGCTTCCATCCTGGGGAAAATAAACTGCATAAGACTTCCCGTGGACAACCACCTTTTGTTTTTCCGGTGTTTCAACATCAAGCGCTATGCTTGAAGGTCTTCGGACGTACATCGTGCCCTGGAATTTGTCCCTCATATCCATGGTTACATTCACGGTGAGTTGGTCAAAAGAAGCCTTAAAACAGCAGTGTTTTGAGTAAACTTGTCTCATTCGGCTGATGATCTCGTTGAGGCTTAGCCCTGATGACTGGGGGGAAGTAGCGAGGGGAGCAGCAAGAACTATGGTACCCCAAATCAAACTCAACGCGACGGTGCCGAAGACCTTTTGCCAGATGTGTTTGAGTATTCTCACGGCAAGATCCTAGCCATTTTCGATTGTCTCCAATCAGGGAGCAAAGCCTTTTTAGTTGCAACGCATCGAGATATTCTTGATCTTAGCATCTTGTCTAATTAAAGCCACGAGGCGCTCTGCCAATCGTCGTAAATTATATTCGTCAGTCGGTATATCAATCCCCATTCTCCTTAGATCACGTATTAAAAGTGCCGGCTCTGGCAGTAAAAGTCTCAGCGAAAGGTCGTCTCCTAAGATTTCACAAACTTGTTGTGGTGTACCGTGTGCCACGAGGGTTCCACTATCAAGAACAGCAATTTTGTCAATGAGTTGAATAAAAGGGTCTATCAGATGAGAAACCAGTATTACCGTCCGCTTGCTGTTATACTTGAGGGTTTGAACCATTCTTACTATCGTTTCAACAGCGGTGGGACCAAGACCAATGGTGGGTTCATCGAGGATCAGAATTTCGGGATCATTCGTTATTACCCCAGCCATTGCCACAAGTCTCTTCTCCCCGTCGGAGAGTGTCCACGGAGGCCGATCTCTCAGTTTGTACAGATCTAGACCTACGAGTTTTGCAGCAATAGCTACCCGATCTCTTATTTCTTCGTCAGACATATCAGTGAAATGCCGTAATACGAAAGATATGTCCCTAAATACAGTCTTTTCAAAGACCTGTCTCTCGGGTTGCTGTAAAACGAGTCCTATCCGCTTTCGCAGTTCAGCGCCGTACTTCCTTACGTCTTGTCCATCTATCAAGATTTTCCCTGACGTGGGGACAAGTAGCCCATTGAGGGTCTTTAGCAGAGTCGTTTTACCAGATCCGCTCTTGCCAAGTATCGCCAGTACGCTGCCGGTCGGAATAGTGATAGAAATGCCTTCTAGGGCCTTCTGCTCCAGCGGTGTACCCGGGTTATACACATATCCTAGGTCTTCGATGACAATATCCATCAACGATCTTCTTTTATCTTCCAGGTAGTGCCTGAGGGACCGTCTTCAAGCACGATTCCGTAAGACCCAAGCTCCGCACGAATTTCATCAGCTCTTTTGAAATCTTTATTTTTTCTAGCCGCGGCTCTCTCGTCTATGAGCTTCTGTATGGTCTGCGCATCTATGGCTAGTGCGTCCGCGCCTGCCTTTCGAACGCCTTCTACAAAGGTTTTTGGGTCTTCTTTAAGTATGCCCAAGACACCTCGAGAAACGTCTAAAATCTCTGATGAGATCTTGTCCAACAGTTGCTTTTTGGGAGTGTTTCTTTGATCAGTTTGAGCCTGAGCAGTAATCTTATTGATAGCCCTGGCTGCATCAAAAAGCAGAGCAAGGGCCTTTGGAGTGTTAAAGTCATCATCCATGGCATCGCAGAATTTCTCTCTAATATTAACGAGTACAGGAGGAAGCGACTCTTCCGAGGCATCTCCAGACGGTGTATCCTCTAGCGCAGCCAAGCTGCTATAAAGTCTCTGAAGACCGCTAGCAGCCTCTCTTATTGAAGCTTCGTTATAGTCCAAAGGACTTCGATAATGGCTGGAGAGGAGAAACAGTCGCAACACCTCGGGGTGGATTTCTTTAAGAATGTCCCTTATGTTTAGTACATTTCCCAGAGACTTTGACATCTTTTCCTGGCGTATATTCACGAAACCGTTGTGTATCCAATACTTGGCAAAAGGTGCTCCAGCAACGCTCTCCGACTGCGCAATCTCATTTTCATGGTGCGGAAAAGTGAGGTCTGCTCCCCCGCCATGAATGTCAAAGTGTTCGCCGAGAATATGCATACTCATGGCTGAACACTCTATGTGCCAACCAGGCCGGCCAGGTCCCCATGGGCTATCCCAAAAAGGCTCGCCCGGCTTTGCTGCCTTCCATAAAGCAAAATCTAATGGATTCTTCTTTTTTTCGTCTATTTCAACCCTTGCACCAGCTACGAGGTCTTCTATTCTCTTTCCGGACAGCTTGCCATAACCTTTAAACTTGTCCACCGAGAACATAACGTCGCCGTCAGCCTCATAGGCATATCCTTTTGCGATCAATCTCGTAATCAAGTCCTGGATGTGAACAATATGATCCGTAGCCCTTGGCTCGTGGGTCGGCCGGAGACATCCTAGGGCATCCATATCAATATAAAATTCTTCAATGAACCTCTCAGCTAGTTTCTTCCAGTCCTCTCCTCGCTCGTTGGCCCGGTTTATAATTTTATCGTCCACATCTGTGAAATTTCTTACGTAGGTAACGGCAAAATTTTTGAACTGCAAATAACGATATATTACATCGAACAATACTATGGATCGTGCATGGCCTATATGACACATATCATATACTGTAACACCGCAGACATACATCTTGACCTGGCCGGGTGTGATCGGAACAAATTCTTCCTTTCGCCGTGTCATCGTGTTGTACACCCTTAAAGCCATTTTGTACTCCTTTCGAGCCTGAGCGTCATCATCGTATTACGGATTCTTTGAGAAATAGCATAGCCACAGCTGAACTGCCGATTCCCTCCATCCTGCCTATGAACCCCAACCTTTCCGTAGTCGTGGCTTTTATGTTAATGGCATTCTGAGAAATGCCCATGGTAGTGGCCAGTTTTTCTACTATGGCATGCCGGTAAGGAAAAAGCTTGGGCTCTTGCGCCAAAACCGTAGCATCCACGTTTGATATTTCCCAACCCTGCCTCCTTATAGTCACACATACTTCTTTAAGAAATTCAAGGCTGCTGGCATCTTTGTACGATGGATCACTATCCGGGTAATGAATTCCTATGTCCCCGAGACCAGCAGCACCTAAGAGAGCATCTATTATGGCATGGGTCAATACATCCGCATCCGAATGCCCTGCCAGTCCTTTGTCATAATCTATGACGACACCTCCAAGAACCAGGTTTCTCCCCTTTGTCAGTGCATGAAAATCGAATCCTTGCCCTACTCGCAACACTACTATGCCCCCATTGGGATTAGGTGGATCGAGTGTACCTCATGCCGGTTGGGGGATCAAGCATAGAGCCTAAGACAAGTTACATAAATGCCAACTTGACGCAGAAGCAAGGTTAACTTAGAGTTACTAGGAAGCTATAGATTCAGCCTTGACGTTAGTGATTTATAAAGGAGGGCCATGAGCTGGTAAAACCTGGCAGCCGGCAAGGACGGCATCACAGACTAATGAACAAGTTACTCCGCCGCATAGGGTACATGGTTGCCTGGGTATGGGCAGGATTACCTCTGCTCTTGCTCTGCGGCTTGACTTCCGGCCTCATTGGATCTATGGCGGGCCTTTATCTGGTTTACTCAAAGGATTTGCCTTCTATTCCGGATCTGCGGGCATATAGACCAAAGACTGTCTCAACTTTTTTCGCAGAAGATGGATCGGTAATCGGCTTGTTTTACAAGGAAAAAAGGTTTCCCATCGACATTGGGACCTTGCCTGATCATGTCATTCAGGCGTTTCTCGCTGCAGAAGATTCCCGTTTCTTTTCGCACTCTGGCTTGGACTTTCAAGGAATCATTCGAGCTCTTGTCCAGAACATCAAAGACGGGACATTCTCTCAGGGTGGAAGCACCATAACTCAGCAAGTAACAAGAAATTTGCTGTTGTCCAAAGAGAAAAAGATCTCTCGCAAGGTCAGAGAATTGATCCTCTCCCATCGCATAGAGAAGACTTTGTCAAAAAGAGAGATATTGGGTTTGTATCTTAACGAGATTTACCTTGGGAAGAGTGCCTACGGTATAGAGTCAGCTGCTGGGACTTACTTTGGCAAGAAAGCCAAAGACCTAAACGTGGCAGAGAGCGCGTTTATCGCGGGCCTTGCAGCTAACCCATCAAAATTTTCTCAGCAGAAAAATTTAGAGGCTGCGCTGAGAAGAAAAGATGTAATTCTTTGGCGCATGGCCAAGGCAGGTTTCATCACTGATGATGAATACCATCAAGCTACACGTTTACCGCTTCATTTCAGGGAAGACTTGCCATATCCGTTTGAAAAGGTGCCATATTTTACAGAGGCTGTGAGGCAGTACATCGTGGCTAGATATGGCGAAGAAAGGTTGTACAACGACGGTCTCCAAGTGTGGACCACTTGTGATACCGAGCTTCAGCAAGCAGCTACTGAGGCCTTGCTAAACGGCGCCAGAGCGTGGGAGAGGCGGCAAGGAAGACCTCGTGGACTCGTCAAGAGGATGGATGCCGGCGAAGTACGAGCATTCCTTTCTGGCCCTGGTCGCGGGTCATTCTCAGTGGGTGAAGTAGTTGCAGCCGTAGTTCTTGATAACCCGGCGACTAAGCAAACAAGGCAGAAGAAAAGTCATCCTAATTTTCAAGAATGCCTCGTCGGGATCCCCGGTAACCATCGGCAATGGATACGCCTTCCTGGTGGTGTTCCTTACCGCATTCATGATTTAATTAGACTTCGAATCATTGGGCTCACAGACCATGCACCGGAGATGGAGCTGTATGATGTCCCAGCTGTACAGGGTGCTGTAGTTTGTATAGAGAACAGAACTGGATTTGTTAGAAGTCTAGTTGGGGGCCTTGATTTTGAAACTTCGAGTTTCAACAGGGCAGTTCAGGCACTCCGACAACCTGGGAGTGCTTTCAAACCTATTGTTTTTGCAGCAGGGCTTCAGTGGGCAGGTCTCACGCCGCATACCTTGGTTATCGATGAACCCATAGCAGTAATAACTTCACCCTCAGAACCTCCATGGATTCCATCCAACTCAGATCGTTCTTTCTTAGGAGTAATACCTCTTTCACAAGCGCTAGCGTATTCCCGTAATATAGCAGCAGTAAAGGTCTTCATGGAAACTGGCGCTGATTTGATCATTCAAACGGCTCGGTCCATGGGAATTTCTTCTCGTTTGAGAGCAAACCCTTCCTTGAGCCTTGGAGCTTCTGAGGTCACTCTGTTGGAACTGACGGGTGCTTATACGGCCTTTCCAAACAACGGCATAAGACTTGACCCGGTATTGGTCAAGCGCGTAGTGGACAGATTTGGCAGAGTTTTGGAAGACAATACCAAAGTAGTGGTGGACCCGAATCAAGATGCCCAAAAAGATGCTACGGCATTAGATCAGTCTATGCCTCCGGATGGGAACATAGGGAACAAAGCTCAAGAGGAATCCACGACAGGATCAAGATCAGGCTTAATCAATGAACTCCGCAGCTTGGCCGATTCCAGGGAGCTGGACGCACTTGATATTGAAACGATTCTTGAAAGATCTTTTCCCAGGCATAGGATTCCTAGGCAGCCCGTGCGGGTTCTAAATGCTGAGACGGCCTATTTCATGACAAAAATGCTAAAGGAAACATGTATCAGTGGTACCGCCAGCATGGTGGCAAAACTGAGGCGCAGCGATCTAGCAGGGAAAACGGGCACAACAGATGACTGCTCAGACGCCTGGTTCGTAGGCTTTAATCCCACATATACCACGGGTGTTTGGATGGGACATGACGCCAAGGTTTCTCTCGGTAAGAAGGAGTATGGCGCTACCGCGGCATTGCCAGTGTGGATGGATTTTACGAGGAAACTTTTACAAAAAGACCCCATAAAGGACTACCCTCGGCCACAACAAAGCACAATTACCGCGGAGGCCCGGATGGAACAAGGCTTCGAGGCGTGGAATTCATCAGACGCCGATGAAAATCCGACAGGTTATGGATATCCAAAGACCGTACTGTCAGTGGATGCGGCACAGCTGCAATCATGGTGGACAATGAATCCGGCAATGTATAATCAAGCTTCCTCGTTCAGCGGGTATGCAACCTACGCCACTGGATTCGCGTCTCACTATGGCAATTCCATTTATGGACAAACCTTGCGGTTACTTTCACCCTATGGTGAGGAACTTGGCACAGGAGTCCTTGCCCAAGATGAAAAAGGCCGCGTGAATATAATACCATTAATGGAAAATTCTACACACTACAACCCTCAGGCTTCCGAAGCATGGCGCAGTAATAATCAGCCATACTCTGCTCGTCAAGCCCCCTACTGGGAGGGCTCGATACCCTACAATTCTTTGCTACCATATCAAGGGATAGTACGATGACACTTTGGCGGAAGTTATCCATCTGGGTGACGCTCGTGGTCATATTCGGTGCGGGCATAATAATAGGAATGTGGTTGAATCGTTGCCGAATCTATCCAATTGAACACTCACCCCCGACCCCAGCTGCAGCGCCTGTGGCACAACAGCCCCTGGAAAGCAGTGAAGCAGTTGTGATGCAGGTTTACAAGGATGTAAGTCCAGCGGTTGTTAACATCATCACTATACGCAGGGCATTAAACTTTTGGATGCAGGTTGTTCCCTTACAGGAAGGACAAGGAACAGGCTTTGTCATTGATTCTGCTGGACACATTCTTACTAACAATCATGTAATCTCAAATGCGGATAACATCGAAGTTGGGTTCAGCGGTGATAAATCGCTCAGCGCAACACTTGTGGGCCGCGATCCTGCTAATGATTTAGCTGTAGTAAAGGTTGATCCGTTTCCGAACATGGCTGTGGCAAAACTAGGGGATTCGGATTCGCTTGTTCCGGGACAGCGGGTTATAGCCATAGGAAACCCCTGGGGGTTTCAGCATACGGTCACCGCCGGATTCATTAGTGCACTGCACCGTGACATGAATATAGGGAACCGGACCTTAATGGACTTGATCCAGACAGATGCTGCTATCAATCCCGGCAATAGCGGCGGTCCTCTCATAAACTCACGTGGTGAAGTAATAGGCATTAATACTGCTTTGGTTAATCCGACACCAACGGGGGGATTTACCGGTATAGGTCTGGCTGTACCCATCAACAGAGCCAAAACAGTGGCGTCTCAAATTATTAAATTAGGCAGACGGATATATCCGTGGCTAGGTATCAGTTTGGGCTTCAAGCTCACTCCACCGGTAGCTCAGGCGATAGGTTTGCGGCCTGTCAATGGCCTTTTGGTCATGGAAGTGGCCGCTGGTAGTCCAGCTGCCAAAGCAGGTCTCAAGGGCGGAGATAGAATCGCTTACCTGAGAGGCCAGCCAATTATGGTCGGAGGAGATATACTCCTCGCCGTAGATGATTCTCCTGTAACGTCGTTCGATGAATACCGCAACATCATACTACAAAAGAGTCCGGGCGATCATGTGCGGCTTCGGATATTGCGCGGGTCATCAGAACACCAATTGACCGCTATCCTGGAGCCAGATCCTAGGATTTGACCGGTCTTGTCTTGAGGCCGTTATGGTAACATGGTACGATGCCAGCTTACCCTTGGAAGAGGGCATGCTATGCTTTCCTGGGGATCCTACCTTTGAATGTAGGCAGATTTTCCACACCGAAGCCGGCGACGCCTTCAATCTTTCACAACTCCGCATGGGCACTCACACTGGAACCCATATTGATCCCCCAGCTCACTACCTCCAAGGTGGACAGACGATTGACCAAATACCTCCTCATGTCCTTATAGGTCCAGCAATAATACTCGACTTGAGAACTGAACGCTACATTGATAGACGTGTGCTAGAGACTGCTGACCTTAAAGGGCACAAACGAATACTTTTCAAGACTAACAACGGTTCCAAATTGTTGCAAAAACAATTTACCCAAGACTATGTGCACCTTACCGAAGACGGAGCAGATTTCTTAGTCGAGCGCGAAGTTGTGCTAGTAGGGATCGATTACCTTTCCATTGAACAGTATGGAAACAAAGGAGCTCCTGTCCACAGGAAATTATTGGGAGCGGGTATTGTAGTTGTAGAAGCGGTCAATTTGATAGACATCCCTCAAGGCCCGTGCGAATTATTCTGTCTGCCCCTGAACATCCGCCACGGAGACGGCGCCCCAGCACGTGTTGTTATACGAGTAGAAGATAGTCGCTGATGATTTAGTGCTCATTTTAGTTTTGTTTTTTTTGTTATTTTTTAAAAAATTTTTTCGACATTTTGTCCTTATTTGACACATGTATCCCCCAAAATGATGATTAACATCATAATAAGGAGATCACCATGAAAAATCCTGTCAAAGAATTCTTGGGCGAGATCAAAGTAGGGGCGAAGCAATCGCATAGCAACATGACGCTTTACTGCCTATTGTCGGAACAGGATGCGGCCGTGGATTTTCTGACGATGGATGAGGCCCTCTCTAAAAATGTCCTTACAATAACAGAGGTAAGCCGAGGTGGTTCCGTTCCTGAACTGAAAGTTAGGAATACGTCTGATCAAAAGGTACTCCTGCTTGATGGTGAGGAACTGGTAGGGGCAAAGCAGAATCGTGTGTTGAATGTGACGATACTTTTGGCCCCGGACTCTGAGACCATCATACCAGTATCGTGTGTGGAGCAAGGAAGATGGTCTTACAGAAGCAGACATTTCAGCAGCGACGCCAGAGCCATGAGCGCCTACCTTAGAAAAAGAAAGGCTCAGACAGTTACCACGAATCTGAGACGATGTCAGTCCTTCCGGTCAGACCAGGGAGTCGTCTGGAGGGAGATACAAGACAAATACGAGCGGATGGGAGCTAGGCCCTCAGCTACTATGGCGATGGCCGACTTATATGAAGAGCACAGGGAATCAGCGGCTGATTACATGAAGGTATTCCATCCAGTGAGCAACCAGCTAGGAATAGCCGTGTTTATTGACGGCATTTTGGCTGGGATAGATCTCATTGGCAAATTCCAAGCCATGGAGAAGGCATTTTCAAAGCTCGTTTACAGCTATGTGATGGACGCCCTGGAAACGGCACATTTTGAGAAAAAGCCTTCCCCGAGGTCTCTGAGGGCCACTGCATCCAAGGCCTTGGACGCTGCCACCGTAGCTCAATTAGAGACGCGCAAATCAGTGGCTCTCGGAAATGATTTCAGGCTCGATGCTCCTGATTTGTTTGGTGCCGGCCTGGAATTCGAAGGACAAGTGCTACAGCTCAGCATCTTCATGAAGAATGGTAGCGATGTTTACGGTTCTAGATCAAGATCAATGATGCGTGCTTCAAGCAGACGAGGCAACATGGTGCATTGAGGCCATTATGGAAATGTTGGAACGCTACAAGGGGAGCTTACTCGGTTTGGCCACAGGCGATGCCCTGGGAACCACTCTTGAGTTTAGTCCCCCTGGAACCTTCGAGCCCATTAGAAACATAATCGGTGGTGGCCCGTTCAATCTCGAAGCTGGGGAGTGGACTGACGACACGTCTATGGCCTTGTGTCTAGCCGATAGTCTTATCGAGAGAAACGGTTTCGACCCACTGGATCAACTGGAACGGTACGTGCGGTGGCTGCGGGAAGGATATCTGAGTAGCAATGGGCGGTGTTTCGATGTAGGTCGCACGGTGCTAAAGGCCCTGTCCAAATTTGAGGCGACCAGAAAGCCTTATTGCGGATCCAGCGATCCTAGATCGGCTGGGAACGGTTCGATCATGCGCCTGGCTCCAGTTCCTTTATTTTATGCAGAGACGCCCAGGGAAGGCATTGAAAGGAGCGGTGATAGCTCGCGGACCACCCATTGTGCCACGACCTGTATAGATGCCTGTCGTTATTTAGGCGGACTAATTATCGGAGCGGTACACGGCGTAGCCAAAGACGAATTGCTTTCAAAGCTTTACTGTCCTGTGCCCGGATATTGGGAGGAGAGCCCCTTGGTCCACGAAATAGCCGAGATTGCTGCAGGTTCCTTCAAACGCAAAGAACCGCCCGAAATAAAAGGAACAGCATATGTTGTCAGATCCTTGGAAGCTGCTCTGTGGGCATTTCACAAGACTGACAACTTCAAAGATGGATGTCTCCTTGCCGTAAATCTCGGCGATGATTCTGATACCACTGGCGCTGTCTATGGGCAAATTGCCGGGGCATATTATGGAGTTGATTGTATTCCTAAAGCATGGTTGAGCAAGTTGGCTTTCAGGGATATGATCGAGTCGTTCGCCATAAAGCTTTTCGTGGCAAGCCGAAAGCACGTGTTAAGCTGCTAGGAAGAATAGTTGTCGCTTATGGCTTGCGAGATCAATTCGCTGGTTTGAAGCGTGAGGTTCTGAATCGTTTTTAGGTCCACAGAAGAGTGTTCCCAATCAAGACTAACGAGCCAGAATCCTGCAACTATTCTTCTCCTACTCTTCTTGCCGTAAAATATTGGAGCTGCCACAGCGCGACAATTTGTTATATATTCTCCAAAGTCCACTGCAAAACCGGCTTCTCGCACTCTTTTCAAGTCGCGCCGGTATTCTTTGGGATCCGTGATAGAAGCCGCCGTGAAGCGAGGTAAACTGATATTGCTTAGGATTTCATCTATCTTCTTCTCGTCTTGGTACGCAAGGAATATTTTCCCAGCAGCGCCTGCGAATAAAGGTAGGCGAGTACCTAATCGAGCGGTAACTTTCAATTCCTTTGTTGTTTCTACCTGATCTATGATAAGGATATTTTTTCCTGCCAGGACGCCGAGGAAGATGTCTTCTCCGATTTTGGCACTCAGGTCCTGGAGGAACGGCCTTGCTACTTTAATGAGAGGCAACCTTACGGTGGCTGCCTCTCCGAGGTCTTTCATCGCATATCCACAAGTGTAAGCACGGGAGATGGGATCTCTGAGTATCCATCCGGCAGATTCTAAGGCAGTAAGGATGCCATGAGTGGTTGACTTGGCCAAAGATAGCTGTTCAGCTATTTGGCTCAATCCTAGGTTATCGGTCGATTTTATGATCAGCCTGAGGATTTTTGCAGCTTTTGTGACTATAGGGGCGGCATAAACCATTTGGGGGTTGTCAGATAATTTAACCATATCTTCACCAACATGATCGAGTGGGACTCGACAGCGTGTAATCAGTTCAGGATTATGAATTGTTACTACGGATAAACTTTTTTGCCGACAATGTCAACGAATTTCCCAACCGCTTTGTTATAGCTTGACAGAGATTGGTCAACGGGTTATTGTGAATTTCAAGTGTTCTTGGTACAGAATCTTTATTCTGGTTTGTCCATATGAAAATCAGACTCTCGGATATATATCGAGCAACTTTACCATCTAAGTCGGGAAACGAAGGATGGATAGGTTTGGAACCGCAGGGAAAAACATACCACGTGATCGTCCCCGTAGATCCACAGATAGCCAGGGGAGTTATGGCCTGCAATAGATCAACAGACGGGACACCCTTCGGTGGTTATACAGGATGGGCTTATTTTCGCTGCGAACCATTCAATTTGGCAGAGGACGAATTTGAAGAAGACATCAGACTGAACGCGGCAAGGCACAACGCAGTTCGACTGACTGAGTTTGCCGCCAGTCGTGGGATAGATGTCACCCTTACAGAAGACTTCATTGAAAAGGAGAAGTTGGAACTTTCGGGGAATACATATCCCGCCAGATACAAAGATGGAAAATATACTAGCCCCCCACTTAAATCGAGAGATATGGGCGGTCCAGAAAGCCTCAATTGCACCGGCTGCTCCACATCTTGGAAAAACATTTCTCGGCTGCTATCTGATTCTTCTGTTTCATTTTATAGATACAGAGCAAACACTACTGACTTCCGAAAAGGACATTTTGTGTTTTACCACACCTGTGGCGGTGTCATAGAACTTCCGGTGGCAAAACTAGGAAGGTCTAAATACGTAGGAAGATCATTGGCTGGTTCCCATGCCTGTCCAGGATTTTGCTATTACGAAACATCTTTGGTTGAATGCTCAGCGGTATGCGAAGGATCAGTTTTCCGGCGAATCGCGGGAAAGCTCAAGACTCGTCGATGTAGAGCCGACTGAGGTAACTGGCTTAGTGAAGCACAAGGCTTCGGATCAATAACGTATTTACTGATAGTATCCGCTAAAAAGTCAATAATATCAAAATAGTCGTTTGGGAAACCCCAATCCTAATTCATGGAGGAAAAGCACATGCTCCTACCAAAATTCGAGTATCACGAACCATCGACTTTGGAGGAGGCACTCCAGTTGCTTTCGAATCTGGGCGGCAATGCAAAGGTACTAGCAGGGGGGACTGACCTCTTGGTTAGGATGAAGCAAAAGATCGACAGGCCGGCTCATGTCATATCGATAGCAAGGGTGCCAGGACTGGACGCCATTATCCCTCGAAACGGCCATGGGGTCACCGTTGGCTCGGCAGTGACAGCGCGGGAGCTATCTCGTCACGAATTAATCCATGATCGATTCACCCCCTTGGCCATTGCCGCTAGCAGACTCGGTGCCCCGATGATACGAAATCGCGCTACAATAGGGGGAAACTTGATCAATGCCAGGCCTGCTGCGGATTTGCCGCCTGCTTGCATGGTGTTAAACGCGATGGTCAAGCTAAAGAGTTCAAAGGGCGAACGAGACGTTTCTGTAAACGAGTTTTTCAGGGGGCCTGGCGACTGCGTGATAGAACCTAATGAATTAATGGTGTGCCTCAACATTGAAACTCCTCCGCCATGGACCGGCGGCTTCTACATTAAGTTAGGGGCTAGAAAAACGCTCGAGATTTCCATGGTAAATGTCGCCACGCTATTAACCTTGGACGGACCAGACGGCCCCATAGTGGACGCACGAATAGCCCTGGGTGCCGTTGCGCCTACCCCCTTGCGCGCCTATGGGGCAGAGGAATTCTTGGTTGGAAACAAACCTTCTGAAGAGTTATTCAGACAAGCGGGCGAGATCGGCGTTGGCTTTTGCAGCCCCATTACTGATCACCGTGGTACTATGGAGTACCGTTGCATGATGATCGAGGCGCTGACTAAGCGCTGCCTCATGAGGGCCTGGGAGAATGCTAGATCCTGGAAGCCATAACATTGTGGAGAGAAAAGAAATGAAAACGATGATCAGTTTGATAGTTAATGGTGAACAGGTTGAGGCTGCGGTGGAGCCTAATACGACTTTGGTACAATTCCTCCGTGAAGATCTTGGCCTTACCGGTACAAAACATGGCTGTGGTTTGGGCGATTGTGGTGCGTGCACAGTAATTATGGACGGTAAACCCGTAAACTCGTGTCTAGTACTCGCCGTACAGGCCAACGGAAGAAATGTCTTGACCATCGAAGGTCTGGCAGAAAACGGCAAATTGCATCCCATTCAGCAGGCCTTCGTGGACAAAGGCGCTATACAGTGTGGTTTTTGCACCCCCGGAATGATTCTTTCTGCTAAAGCTTTGTTGGCAGAAAATCCTCGGCCCACTGAGCAGGAAATAAGAACGGCTATCTCGGGCAATCTGTGCCGATGCACAGGATACCAGAAGATCGTTGAGGCCATTCAAGAGGCCGCAAAGACCATAGAGGGGACGGAGGTTTAATATGAGCGAGTTTTCAGTGCTGAATACTAGAGCGCCAAGACTTGATGGCCCGGCCAAAGCCACTGGTCGTGCAAAATATGCCGACGATCTTTCAATGCCAGGGATGCTGTACGGCGCAATTTTACAAAGTCCCATAGCCCATGGGAAAATATTGCACATTGACACATCACAGGCACTTAAACTCAAGGGTGTAAAAGCTATTGCCACTGCTAAAGAGGCTGGTATCGTAAAGTATGGGGTTTCGCCTGCCAGATACGATGAAACGCTTTATGCTTATGAAAAGGTGAGGTACGTGGGGGATGAGATAGCCGCAGTCGCAGCTGTGGACTATGCAACCGCAATGGAGGCGGTGAATCTCATAAAGGTCGATTATGAAGAGCTTCCAGCCGTATTTGACATGTTCGAAGCAATGAAAGAGGGTGCACCTCAGATTCATTCTGAATTCCCAGGCAATCTAAATGCCGAAGTGCATCAAGAATTCGGAGATACCGAAGCAGCATTTGCTGAAAGCGATTTGGTTATAGATCATACCTTTCTAAATAAACGACAGGACGCAGCATTTATTGAACCACATTCCTGTCTGGCAGTTTTTGACCTTGATGGACGGCTCACCCTACATACATCAACCCAGGTGCCTCACTATGTCATGCGAACCGTGGCCATGGTCCTGAGGATACCGGTGGGCAATGTCAGAGTCGTAAAGCCCTACGTAGGAGGAGGATTCGGTCCCAAATGCGAAGCAACTCCATTGGAAATGAGCGCCGCTCTGCTCTCCCGAATGACTGGCAAGCCAGTCAAAATGACATATACCAGAGAGCAAGTGTTTCTCCACAGTAGGGCGAGACATCAGTTCTATGCCGAAATGAGCCTAGGGGTAAAAAAAGACGGCACAATGATGGGACTCAAGAATAAGGCAATACTCGATGGCGGGGCTTACACGAGTTTCGGCATAGCAACGGTGTATTATTCTGGGTCTCTCCTAGGCGGACCTTATAAATTGAAGGCTATGAAGTATGACGGCTACCGCGTCTATACTAACAAGCCTGCATGCGGGGCACAGCGGGGCCATGGAGGCGTGGCCCACAGGGCGGCTTTTGAGCAACTCTTGGACATAACAGCAGAGAAACTTGGCATTGATCCCATCGAACTACGTTTAAAGAATATAATGCAAGCTGGAGATATCACGATTAACGAGTTAGACATGTCCAGCCTAGGCATGAAGGAATGTATAGAGGCAGTTCGGGAACACTCAGACTGGGCCAAGAAAAAAGGGAAGCTTCCTAAAGGTAAGGGAATAGGAATGGCCTGTGGTTTCTTTGTTTCAGGAGCAGGTTATCCTATTTACCGGTCTGATACTTATCATTCCACAGTAGTAATCAAGATAAGCGAAGATGGTGGCATCGCAACTGTTTTGACGGGTTCCGCTGAAATTGGTCAAGGTTCGGATACTACCATGGCTATGATTGCCGCTGAGACCCTCGGGATACCTCTCGAAAACGTAAAAGTTGTTTCCGGGGATACTGATCTGAGCGTTGATCTGGGCGCTTATTCTAGCCGACAAACCCTTATGACAGGACATGCTACTAAGGAAGCAGCGGAGGAAATAAGAAATAAGATTGCACATTTTCTGTCTGAAGAACTGGGTTATCCGGTTGAATCTATAACCTTTCGAGATGGAAAGGTCTTTTTCGACGGTCAGCCCGGAAATTTCGAGAAGATTCGGACTCAGTATATCAAAGAGCACCGCGGTTGGACGGACCCACCATCAGGTGACTATCTCACGTTTCGAGAGGCGGCAAGATTGGCCTTTTTGAAGGCGGGTACCATAGTGGGTACGGGCAAATATAAGCCACCCCGTCTTGGCGGTTCATATAAAGGAGCTGCCGTGGGCACGTCGCCAGCTTATGGATGCTCCGCACAGGTGGTGGAAGTAAGTGTGGACATGGAGACAGGAGAAATCACCGTGGAGGCTATGACAGACGCGCATGACTGCGGATTGGCCGTCAATCGCACTCTAGTAGAGGGCCAAATGCAGGGATCTCTGTCTATGGGGCTTGGCGAATGCCTATTCGAAGAGGTTAAGTTCGATTCCAGGGGTAGGATCTTGAATCCGTCGTTAGGCGAATACCGCATCCCAACGGCTCTAGATATGCCTAACGTCAAATCCATCATAGTAGAGTCGAGAGAACCAAACGGCCCTTATGGAGCAAAGGAGGTAGGAGAGGGGGCAATTATGCCCACTATTCCTGCCATACTCAACGCGATTTACGATGCCACAGGTGTTAGGATCAGTGAACTTCCAGTGACTTCGGAGCGGTTATATCTAGCTATGAAAAAAGCAAAAGAACAGGCATAGAACCGTTCACGGACATAATCTGAAACTCACAACGTTGTAGAGATGGGCTGTCTCCCTCGCTCGTTTATGGAAGAGGTTGTTTTATTGAAATTGATTTCCAGCTAGCATGAACTTTTTCACTTGAAACTTTATTAGCGCCAGAACTAGGCTATTAAAAAAACGTCGGCGAAGATGCCGGCGTTAATGTTTTGAGAAAAGGCTCACAAATTAAGGTAAACTCTCGGATCAGAAAAAAGTTAGACCCCACTCTGTTGCGTCAAGGGGTCTTTATGCTAAACTCGAACCCTAGAAAAGGACGATGAACCGCGAAGGTCAGCTGCAAAGGCGGTGCCGTCTTAGGCCACGTTAGGTCTGGCTCGAAACCCGTGGGCGGCAAACATACACGGGAGAAAAGAATTGACCGGTTTCACGATTTATTGTTATCATGTCAACTTGCTTGAAAGATTCAGGCCATGAAAGGAGAATGTTCGATGAGTCTGCGTAGGGCGGGGACATTCAGAAAGATTGCTGTAGCGTCATTCGTGATACTGATGTCAACGGCAGCAATGTCATGGGGGGAAGATTTTCTGGTCTTTAAGAGTGATGAATATGGTTTCACAATGAAGTACCCCGCCACATGGGTAAAGATTGACAAACCGCAGGGTAACTATTACGTGGTATTTCAAGCACCTGAACTGACAGATAACTTCAGAAGCCGGATTCATGTCGCTGCTCACTCGCCTGTCAAAGATTCACTCGACGTTTTCAAGCAAGAGCTGAGACAAGGGATAGCGGACATGCAAAAAGCCGCTGGATCAAAAGATCAGCAAACCATCCAAATACTTGAGGAGGGTGATTTTAAATGCGATGTCCCAGGGGCCTACTTTTTCTTTATCCAAGCATACGAAGAGAAACTCAAAACGTGGATGGACATCGTAATAGTATTCTATAAACATGAGGATACGCTTGTTAGAATTTCATGTTTAGCCCCTTCTCAGAGTATGGAAAAGTTTCATTCTCTTTTTAACGATGTACTCGTTTCAGTAAACTTTGCTCGAGCCGTTGCCCCTGCTCGAGATCAGCCGGTGCAAGCCCCTGCCCAGACGCAGGTAGCTCCGACGCCCTCAGCACCTAGCCCCGCTGCCCCAAAGCCTCAAACTCCCCCACAGCAAGCGGCGCCTCAGGCTCCGGCACCAACACCTCAGCCCCCAGCAACTGCGCCCCAGGTGCAGCAGCAGGCCCCTGCTGTAGTTACCCCGCCACCGGCAGCCGTGCCAACTCAACCAGCACAGCCACAACCGGCTCCAACAACGACTCAACCGCAGCCAAGTCAGCCTGCTCCTACAGGGCCTGTGCCTGGTCCACGAGGACCCGCGAGAGCCCCTGAAAGGCCGCCAACTGGCATCGTAAACTAGCAGTGCCAGGCACTGACTAACGGTAAAGTCAGTTAAAAGGTTTTGGGATGAAGCAACCTCGCACATGGAAATTGCTCGATTCATATTCTGGATATCGACAGTTCGAGAAGTATTTTTCCGACAATATTCCTTCGCCAATTGATGTCGAGGGGTTGCGAGCGAGGGCTCTAAGACTGGCCCAAGAACATGAACCGCGGGGCGATTACCGGGAATTAATAAAGGCATTGTCAGACCTTGACATAGTGTATGATCCTGCCGCGATGCGTCACGTATCACCTATGCTAACATTTTTGACGCGAACCATGTTCCGCGATGTTTCCGGTGTGCTGCCTGATACCTATGTAAAACGAATTAAGGATTATGAGGGGCCAAAATTCTTTTTTGTTGGACATACCTCTTATTTTGACTATGCCCATACAGCGGAGTTGGCCAGAAAAATAAACGAAGAAATTCCTATAATGCACGTGTGTGGTAGTATTACCACGGGATGGGTCGCAAAATGGCTGAAGGCGTTCCGTAGCTTGGAAGTGCCCAAGAACCTCGCTCCGGTTCAACACAGGGCCTATTCCTGGTTTACCGCTAGTCTAGCGGACAGGGACGAATCCCAAGCCATATTTTCAAGGACTAGCCGATACACAGTGCGTTCCAGGGACGGTATCTTGCGGGAGCCTTATGTGCCACACGGCATTATCGCATCAGTAAAGGCCAAGGGGAAAGCCCTTGTTCTACCCGTAGCTATCTCATATTCATGCATCCCTGAAGACGCATATCTCACCGCACCACGTTTTTTCCCTATCTTATCCATGCTGCCCTTGCAAAAATCTATTTCGGTGCCGCTTTCCATTCTGTTTGGCAAAATTGAAAAGTTGCTTAGAGGCTTGGACCTCGTTTTCGGCGAAGTCTCTGTGAACATTGGGGAGCCCTTCGAATTGACAAATGACAATACATTGAGCATGCAAAGAATCTCACATAGGGCTATCGAGGAGATTGCTCGCAACAAATTGATTCAGCCAAGTCAGTTGATGGCCAAGGTAGTAACCGGCCTGGACAAAATCCATGCCAAGACCATCCGCCAACATTTGGAGCGTGAAATAGAAAGCATCCAGGCTTTTTTTGAAAAGCGGTACAGGAAAGAACCTCCATTCCATCCAGTTATTACAGCAGATCTGGATGAAACCATACGTCGCGGTCTGGAGATCTTACGCCTTCGATCAGCCGTGCGAAAATCCCCCTTAAGACGTTTTTATGTCCCGCGTAATCTGCCTATTTTGAATTTTTATGCGTATCACGCGGATCGCCGTATCTATCCTTTGCGCGGTCGCAATACTCTGACAGTTGTTAACGCTGGTGTATGGGGATACACACTTGCACTGCACATAGGGAAAAATCTATTAAAGAAAGAGGAGCTGGCCGAACATTCCCTGATCTTGTATGATTCTCGCGAGGACCTCATTGAGAAACTTACGGTAGAAGGGCATCATCCTTGGCACTTCAAGGAAGTAGCTCTTCCGCGATCTGTACGACCTGAAGCGGATTTGCGCGCAGCAATTGGAGACACTTCTCTCATTCTAGTTGTTACACCAAGTAAGTACTTCCACGCCCTGATCCTAAAAATAGTGGAATATGCTCCAGAAGGCTCTGACCTTATAATTGCCACGAAAGGGTTTATTCCAGAAACAGGGCTTTTGCCTTGTCAGACAGCGCAAAGGGAACTCAATCGTATTGGCAGGAAGATGAATGTGGGGGCCCTGTCTGGGGCTAACCTGGCTCACGAAATCGTTTACGGTGGAGCGGGCGTAACGCAAATAGCTTGCGAGAATTATGAGACTTTTGAAAGACTTCGGACTTTAATAGAGACTTCTCGCTTTCGAGTAGTTTATTCACGAGATGTAATTGGTACTGCCATTGCTGCTGCCCTCAAAAATGTGTATGCGATAGGATTTGGCATTTTGGAAGGGTCCAAGCGAGTCCCCGAAAACTTTTTAGCTACCTATGCGACCTTGGTGACATCTGAAATCAGGCAGTTCGGTCTCTTGCTCGGCGCCCTTCCCGAGACTTTCGACGCGGAGAGTCAGGTTTGGATGGCAGACCTCCTAGCTACCTGCCGAGGAGGCCGTTCAGCGACGTTCGGTAGAGATTTGGCAGACATGGACGAAAAGCACGGTAAGTCACGGCCTGCTCTGTTGGTACTTGAACAGTACAGGAAAAAGAAAATAGCCATAGAAGGATACGAAGCGGCGCGTTTAGCCCATCGCATCGCCATACAGCGAGGCTTTCACCCGCCGATATTAGGTGAGATACATGCTATCCTGCACGGCGGGAAGCAAGTTGATGTGGACTCCTTTGTAGAAAAATGTTTGGACGCCTTGGGTGCCAAGAGCGCTGCGCCAGTTCCGTCGGTGGTTCGTCACCGGCAGCCCAGATAGCAATTTGTGCCGTGTATTGTCAGTTTATGTGATCTAGAAATCTGTGCAGTCCGATATTGGGCCTAACCCATTAACATCTATACCTTAAAGTATATCCGAGACAGGGCAATGCCGATCGAAAAAAAAAGAGCCTTAAACGGCCAGGAGACTACCCATCGGGCACAAGGGTCAGCGCATTTATTTACAAGTCAACTTAGACCTGGCGATAAACTTAGTCAATTTTTTCAGATTCAATCAGTTGAGATGCGCAAGACGCGAACTGGCTCAGATTTCTTAGATATGGTGGTTCGGGATTCGACCGGATCCATATCAGCTAGGCTGTGGTCCGAAACCATTCGGCGTTATGGGAGTAACTTCAGCCCCGGAGAAGTGGTCAAAATAGACGGCCGTGTCGATACCTATCGAGACCATAATCAAATAATAGTCGAAAAGATACGAAAGGCTGCCGCAGACGAGGTGGAAACCCTACCAATCTTTCACCAGCAGGGCCAAGAGAAAGCAGAACTTTTGTTTCAGGAATTGATGGCCTATGCCAAGGATTTGCGTCCCCAGAGTCTCTCTAATCTTGTGCTCAGCCTGCTTCTTGAAAATCAAATTGCTTTGAAGGTCTGCCCGGCGGCCAAAATGGTGCACCATGCCTACGAGGGTGGCCTCGTAGAACATCTTTTGGGAGTAACTAGGAAAGTAGCTTGCCTTACGGCACAAGATGCCAATTTCAAGCGAGACCTGGCAATCGCAGGTGCTATTCTTCATGATATTGGTAAAACCCTGGAACTCAAGCCTTTGGGGCAAAACAGAACAGCAGAAGGAAGACTTATAGGCCATGTCATTTTAGGCTTTGAAATGATTAACAAAGTAGGTTACGAAAAACAATGTGCTGAGGAACCTTGGTTTTTGGAACTCCAGCATATTATATTGTCTCACCATGGTTTCACCGAGTTTGGGGCGCCGGTTCGTCCGGCCACACGAGAGGCGCTTCTGATACATTATATCGATATGTTAGATTCCCGCCTCAAGATACTTGATGAAGCGCTCGAATCAACAGACGCTGACGGATTTACCGCCTATATCAAATGGCTTGATGGTCGAGGCTACGCGGGATTTCAACTGTCAGCCCAGGAGGATAAGAATGATGGAACTTAGGGATAGAATAGAACAAATTCGATTAAAAATACTCGAACTTAGAGGTTATCTTTGACCTGGACTTGAAGCTTGCCCGCCTCAAAGAACTAGAGAAAAAACACGAGGATGCTGCATTCTGGAACAACCCTGAAGCGGCTAAGGCCCTGTTAAAAGAAGAGAAACAGATTACAAAGCTTGTAGATCATTTTCGTTCCCTCGAACGAGAAGTGGAAGAAACGGATATTCTTTTAGGTCTAGCCTTAGAGGAAGAAGACAGATCAGTACTAAATGAGGTCGAAAGAACCATCAGGGAACTAGAAGACAATATCCGCGGTCTGGAGATCCAACGGCTGTTCTCTAGACCCGAAGACCGAGGAGATGCCATAGTTGAAATTCATGCTGGTGCCGGCGGTACAGAAGCCCAGGATTGGACGGAAATGCTCTTAAGAATGTATCTGCGTTGGGCGGAGCGTGAGGGCTACAAGACAGAAATTTTGGACACACTACCTGGTGAAGAGGCCGGCATCAAGTCTGTAACCTTTTCCATGGAGGGTGAGTTTGCATATGGTCGTCTTCGAGCCGAAATCGGAATTCACCGTTTGGTCAGAATTTCGCCGTTTGACGCCAACGCGCGTCGCCATACTTCGTTTGCGGCCTTATTTGTCTATCCAAGTGCTGACGAGGACGTGGACATTCAAATCAACGATGCTGACCTAAAAATCGACACTTACCGCTCATCCGGTGCTGGGGGACAACATGTCAACACCACGGATTCAGCAGTGCGCATAACCCATCTTCCTACTGGCATTGTGGTGCAGTGTCAAAATGAAAGGTCTCAACACAAAAATCGGGCCATGGCTATGAAGATCCTTAGATCAAGACTTTACGATCTTGAACTCGAGAAAAAGCGCGAGGAAAAAGATTCCATGCACAAATCCAAGAAAGAGATCGCGTGGGGGTCTCAAATTAGATCATATGTTCTTCAACCATATCAGATGGTTAAGGATCATAGGACTAATCTCGAAGTTGGAAATGTGGCAGCCGTACTCGACGGAGATATCAATCGCTTTATCCAAGAATACCTTTTCCAGGAATCACGCGAGCGAGGCATGTCGGCCAGATCTTCCGCCTGACCCAACATGCAAAAGATTTGCTCTAAGGCATCTAAGTAGAAGCCTTTCAAACGCCTAGTTTCTGGGCAAGAAGTTCGTTAGACGGTTCGACGAGAGTTGAGCCGTCTTCGAAAAGGATAGTGGGGATTACCACTTTTCCGCCGTTTACGGATTTCACATATTCCTTACCAGCGGCGTCTTCATCTATATCGATCCATTTATAGGCGATCCCGTGCTCGTCTAGAAACTGCCGTGACCGACGTGCGTCGGGACACCACGACGCGCCATACACGATTAATTGCTTTGAATAAGCCATGTGTCTATTCTCCTACGTGTTTAGATTGGAGGGTGGGCTTTTTTTTAGCCTTTCGTTTCAGGGGCCTCCTCTACGACATTGGCTATTTCCTCTATCCAGAGCTGTACCTGTTGATTCTGACTCAGGACGCGCCTCGCCTCGCGATGTTGATAGATAGTGCCCATAACGATCATATCTGTGATCGCTCCTTTGACTTCATAATATGCGTCACTGCTTATAGCTGCCTCAGCTCCTATCTCATTGTAGGCCTTCTTTATTATTTTGGCAGCATCACCCGGCACCTGTTTAAGTAAAACATTTATGTGTATGGCTCTAGTGGCCATTAAAGCGCTATTATTTGATCCAAGAGCATCTATAGCTTCAACCGCTCGAGATACTGATGAGAACTCCGCTTTGCTAGCCTTCATGGCATTACCACCTCTTCGCCAGGGCTTATGCCAGAGATTATTTCAACTTTGTTATCAGCTAGAGAACGCCCTGTCTTTACTTGTCTGACTTTTACCTGTCCATTTTCTAGGATGTTGAGTGTCTCCAATTGGCCTATCATTTGGACTGCTGAACGTGGTACCACTATCACTTCGCTGGCTTGAGTTCTGAAAGTCATAGTACCGTACAGCCCGGGCGTGAGGGCCGGCCTTTGGCTAAGTGGAACTTTTACCGTGATTGTCCTAGTCTTCTCATCTCGTTGCGGGACTATTTCTCTGATCTTTGAAGTCTCTTTGACATTGATCGAAGGTACTTCCACTTTCACCTCTGTCCCTTCTTTTAAAAAAGGCGCGTACTGTTCGCCAGCGGCAGCTACAAGTTCAAGCGAATCAGGACGATAAACACTCAAGAGATAGCGTCCTGGAGTGGCTAAATCGCCCATGTTAACTGCACGTTCAGCTATCACGCCAGAAAAGGGTGATGTCACGGTGCCGTAAGCAAGATTAGTTTTGGCTTCCTCTAGAGCTGCCCTTGCCCTATTCTCAGCTGCCTGCGCCATCTCGTACTTTGCTAAAGCATTGTCATAGTCCTTTTTGGCTACGGACTGTTTTTCATAAAGTACCTTAAACCTTTCAAAGTCGTTTCTAGCATTAACGAGATCGGCTTTTGCGCTTTCCATTGATGCCTGTGCTTGTGCTTCTTTCTCTGCCAAATCTTTGGTGTCTATCTTGAGCAGCACATCACCTCGGTTAACGTGGTCACCTGCATCCACTTTGATTTCAATGACGTAGCCATTTATTCGACTGGCCACCCGAGCTATATCTTTCGCGACTATTGTACCGGAAACCGTTACTTCTCCATGAACCGTAATCCTCTCCGCCTTAATGGTGTTTGTTGGCGTAGTGGCTGTTTCGACAGTTGTGACGCGGCCACCTGGCACCTTGTGATAAAACCCCCCTTGCATCCATACAAGACTTATTATTAATACCGCAGTAGCGGCTCCAGCCATTAAAATCTTTTTCTTGTTCATCTTGTTAAACTGCTTACTGAATCCCTAAATAAAAGCTCTCCAAGCGGTTTTATATCAGTTCTCTGTCATGACAAAGCTATCGTACTCGATCTCGAACCTTAGCTTATGTTTAGCCTCTTCCTGCGCCAATGCTAAGAAAGTCTGCTCAAGGGCTTCATCATCCGTTGATGCGGCCAAGTCTGTGTACATCTTGAATGCCTTTTTTTCCTTCTTCATCGCTAGTACAAGGGCCTTCTGGTAGTCCATCCCCGTTTCTGGTTCCACATCGACTAGATAGTCTGAAATCTTGAGATCCAGCACTTTCTTCTCAGCCGACAGGAGTCGCTTGCCCGCCTTGACGTCGATAAGTTTTCGTTTGTGTCCTAACTCTTCCTGCGCAAAATCCCTAAATATTTTGCTCATCCATGGTCTGTCCATTCGGTCTGCTAAATCTGTATAGAACTTGTGAGCTTGCTCTTCTTGCCCTATAGCGTAATCCAGAACTTCATCCACCGATTTCCATTGATTCATTCACTTTCCTCCGCGTACATTTAATATGCTGATTATCAATGTTATAATATTAATGACTCCAAAACGACAATTTTCGTGCAATTCCTCTCAAAAAAACCTTTGTTAGACATTGTCTCTTTCTGAAGCAGAACTCAAGTATATCGCGTTCCTATGAATGCGTACCACTTCGATTATTTTATTTGAGTTTCCTGACTGCTTGGATGACAGCATCGTAATCTGGCTCGTTGGTTATTTCATTCACTATTTGAAGGTACCGTATTGTTCCTGTCTGGTCAACGACGAATACGGCCCTCGCAAGGAGCCTCAAGTCTTTCAAGAGGACCCCGTAAGATAGTCCAAAAGAGGCCTCACGATGATCCGAAAGCGTTTGAACACGCGTGATGCCGGCTGCTCCACACCAACGGGCTTGAGCAAACGGTAAATCCATACTTATGGTCAGGATGTGCACGTCGTCTCCCAGCTGAGACGCCTCTTCATTAAAACGCCTTGTTGAAGTATCGCAAACTGGCGTATCCAGAGACGGAACGCTTGAAATGACGCACACTTTGCCTTTGAATGAAGAAAATTTTACGGGACTCAAATCATTCGCGATCACAGTAAAATCAGGTGCCTTGTCCCCTATCTTTACTTCTTCTCCCAACAAAACTAAAGGATTTCCTTTCATTGTAACTATTCCAGTACGTTCTGCCATTTTAGTGTCTCCTTTTAATTTTATTTCCTAATATGCGAACTTATGGCTGACAGCTATTTTATACCTTATGAGATGCCTCGCAGTGACGCTCGGCAACCCTTGGTGAAGTCTGTAAGCGTCAAAGCGAGGCTTGAGGTTATTGAGATCAATCGTGAGCCGACTCCTCGATTTTTATCACGCTGCTTTGACCTAATATTACCGTTAATACGCCTCTTCTGAGGCAAGATATGCTTCGGTGACCTTGTCCCTAAACGTGTGATACGCCCAGGCTTGGTAGATGATCACAATCGGTACGAATATCAGGGCTACTGCGAGCATAATCTTTAAGGTCATGGGACTAGATGCTGCATTAAAAGCGGTTAAGCTTGCTGTGCTGTCTAGCTTCGACGGGTATATGTTGGGATAAAGCCCCACAACTCCAAAAAGCACAGCAAAGACAATCGTAGCACTTGACGAAAACCACGCCTTCCACCATTCTTGCTTCCCAATATAAAATTTAATCCCCAAGAGAGCGATGACAGCCAGTAGAGGAACTATAAAAAGTACGGGATGTTTAAGATAATTTCTGTAGAGGGGAGTAGAAACCCATGAAAAGGCGAGGAAAATGACGGCTACGACTAGCACCACTACCCAAAGTCCAGATGACGCTCTTATGGCCCTTTGCTGCAGACTCCCTTCTGATTTGATTGCAAGCCACAAGCTGCCATGAAGCAGAAAAAGGGCAACAAATAGTATCCCGCCAGCGATTCCATAAGGATTCAACAGTGTAAATAAGTTGCCCTGAAACTCGTATTTGCTATCGAAGGGAATGCCTTGAAATATATTGGCGAAAGCAACACCGAATAATAGAGCAGGAATAAAGCTGCCCAAAAACAGGCAGAAATCCCACAGTTTTTTCCAGCCGCTGCTAGCTAAGGCGCCTCGAAACTCGAAGGAGACTGCCCTAATAATCAAGGCAAAAAGAATTATTAAGAGCGGCGTATATAGGGTGCTAAACATTACCGCGTACGCAGTGGGGAAAGCCGCAAAGGTAACGCCTCCGGCTGTTATGAGCCACACTTCATTACCGTCCCAAAATGGTCCCATAGCGTTATATATAATTCTTCGATCCTGATCCGTCTTAGAAATGAATGGCATAAGAGTACCTAGACCTAGATCAAATCCATCTAGCATAAAATAAATTGCCCATAAGATGCCCCATAGCACAAACCATATTGTCTCCAACATCTTTCCGACCACCTTTCTCTCGATAAGTCATCCGGGACAAACCGGAGAATCATATGTAAAGATTTGGATTTCCGAGTGCCCACTTAATATGTTTGATGAAGCTTGTTCATCAAACATAACGGTGATTGAATTCAGAAGTCCCTGGTCCTTTTCTAACTCAAGAATCAGCTAAGCCCTCACTGGTCCTCTTTTCGCATGCCGTATCATTATGGCAAAAGCAGCTACACCCAGTAGGGTGTAAAGGACAATGAAGGCAACGAGCGACGTGGCCACTTGAGGACTAGTCAGAGGAGAGTGTGCATCTACTGTCCTCATTACCCGGTACACAATCCAAGGTTGCCTGCCCACTTCGGTCACTATCCAACCTAAAAGACCTGCTATATAAGGCAAAGGTAAGGCATACATCATTACTTTGAGATAAGTCGGACTTGACTCTAATCGATTTCGTTTTATCAATCCTATGAATGTCAACAGGACAAACAAGAAACCAAGCCCCACCATTATTCGGAATGAAGCAAAGACAAGCGTAACAGGGGGCCTGTCAGCAGGAGGCCAGGATTTCAAGCCCTTTATCTCAGCGTCCCAGTCTCCATAAACTAGTCGGCTGAGAAATTTTGGAATCTTGAATGCCTCGACCAAGTTGGTTTCACGAGCTTCATCAGGAATGAGAAGAAGCGCAAATGGTGCTCCTTTCTGGGTTTCCCACACTGATTCCACTGCTGCGAGCTTTTCAGGTTGGGCTTGCGCCATTTCCTTGCCATGCAGGTCACCCACCACCACTTCCAAGACAGAAAATATAAAAGCAAAGATCAAAGCCAGCCTGAATGACTTGCTGAAAAAAGATACCTCATTCTTTTTAAGCAGGTGGTATGCACTGAAGCTCATCACAAAAAAACCAGCCACAATGTAACCGGCAAACGTCGTATGAAGATATGTCAAAATTGCAAATGGCTGTGAGATAACTGCCCAAAAATCTGTCAGTTCTGCCCGTCCGCTCCTGATGGTGTAGCCAACTGGGTGCTGCATCCACGAATTGGCAACAAGTATCCAATAAGCTGAAACGTTAGAAGCAATTGCCACCAGCCATATGCACGCCGCATGAAACTTTGCCGAGAGCCTGTTCCATCCAAAAGCCCATACAGCAACGAAGGTTGATTCAAGAAAGAAAGCTACGGTGGCCTCTATTGCCAACAAAGACCCGAAGATATCGCCCACATACTTGGAATACCCAGACCAATTTGTCCCAAATTGAAACTCCAGTGTAATACCCGTCACCACTCCCACAACAAAATTTATTAGAAAAATCTTCCCCCAAAATTTTGCCATGGTCTTGTACTCTTCGTTCCCAGTCTTCACATATATGGTCTCCATTATGGCGACCAAAATGGACAGACCGAGAGTCAACGGCACAAAAATGAAATGGAACAGGGTTGCCACCGCGAACTGAAGCCGCGACAACATGATGACATCCATGACACTACCTCCTAACTAATCCGACGTCTCGTTTCTAACTTCTACAAACTCCTAAGAGCCTTGTAGTCATTATTGCTCCCAATCAAGTAGATCCCTTTTTCAGGTCATCTAGCCGCTGCAGTCTGTCTATTGTTTGCTGAGCCACGTCTTTGATTCTCAAGGTTAATATTTTATCAGTCTCGAACGTTTCAAACTCTGTCTCGTCATTCAGCAAGTTGGCTAATTCTCGTCGAGCTTGAACCACCCCTAAGTTGCCGATTGCCATTACAGCGTGTCCCCTAACAACGGGGTCTTGGGCCTTGAGATATTTGAGCAGGTGACTACCCCAGCTTCGTAAAGAATCAGGTCTCTTTTCTGACAGCCTTACCCATCCCCAAAGCAGCCCACGCTGCAACGGTACATGTTCCAGAAAATTACCATCTTCGTCGGCGTACGACCCGAGCATGGTTGCATACTCCTTGGCCAATACATCGCTCTGAAACATCGCCTCACCCATAACCTCTGGCGCACCCCACCCAATTCCCCCGGATTCGTCGTTCAGACTCCACATAAGGCGCCTCATAACAACTCTGGCACTTTCAATGTCATCGTTAGCAAGTTTTGCAAGCAGTTTCCCCATGGCCTTGACCGAACGCCATTTTATGAGTTGGTCTTGGGCGCAAAGAGTTGAAAATAGGGCATTGATTGCCTGTATGCTCGGCATGCTGACCAAAACAGCAAGGCTTTTTTCAAAATCGTCAGATTGAAGAAGCCGAAAGACTTCTTTTTTTCTCGCCCTCGAGCCTGCCTCACTCATTCAGCCTTACCCTCGTGATCATGGCGCCGGACTAAGGGTTTTCCGTTTAATGCAGTCCAGCAGAGACGTAAGTTGCAAAAGTTATTCATTGACTGCCACCCAATTTGATGGGTTGAAGAAACCTATTACGTTATTTGTTGTAACTTCATGTCTTTTTTCACTTTTTTATCACCATAGAGCAACACCTGTGCTGCTCAATGTAAGTCAATTATATACATGACGTTACTCTCGCCTCTTCTCTAAATTTCTGTTGCAATGCACCGGTTTTCTAGAGTTACGTGCATTTACGATTCAAATCATCTTCAATCGACTGAAGCCTGAGACTGAGAAGTCGGTTTACGCCTCCTCACTGTTAAAAAAACTTATTTACTGTCATCCCCGAGTTGATCGGACATCCATCTTCCTGGATCCCTCTTTCGTGGGAATAACAGACCGAAACAAGGTTGGCTTTCGCATTTACTCTTGGGAATCGCCATAATTTGCATTTTCACACAACATGTTGTTATTACTCACTAAAATATAAAGACTTCATTGGCACACGTGTCTGGCTGTAGTTGAAATATCTACTTTTTCCCATGTGTTAACTTTATCGTCTCTAAGCGAGTTTTCTTAGGGCCAAGACTAAAGTTAAAATCTAAGTTTCTTTCATGGCCTTTGCGACGTCCCTTCCTAGGTCAACGCACTGTTTTAACCCGGCGTGATCCGGAACGTATTGGAGGCTTACCCCAGGATGAACTACTTTTATTTTCATGTCTTCCAGCGACTTGGTGATGAGCTTAACAGACTCTCCGCTCCATCCATATGAACCGAATGCGGCACCGATTTTCCCCAAGGGCCTAAGGCCTTTCATGTAGCAGAGAAGATCAGCAATTCGAGGAAGCATTCCATTGTTAAGGGTTGGTGATCCTACTATGACTGCTTTTGCGTCCAGGAGTTCGGTTATGACATCACTTCTATGATTCACAGCTAGATCCAATAGTTTTATGCTGATGCCATTCTCTACTAGTCCATCTGCTATGGCCTTAGCCATCATCTCGGTGCTGTGCCACATTGTATCATAGATTACTAGGGCTTTTTGTCGAGGTATCTGCTTGCTCCACTTATCGTAAGCCTGGACTATTTGCAAAGGATTTTCACGCCATATAAGCCCGTGGTCAGGAGCGATCATAGATATTTTGAGATCCATCTTCTGAACGTCCGCAATCAATTTTTGGATCAGGCCTGAATAGGGAAGCAAAATGTTTGCAAAATACTTTGCAGCATGGGCCATCAACTCAGACGAATCCACTTCATCGTTGAAGCGCTCCGACGTGGCCCAGTGCTGACCAAAAGCGTCACTTGAAATGAGAAGCTCATCTTCTTTGATGTAAGAGAACATGCTGTCAGGCCAATGTAGCATTCTGGTCTCTATGAACTGGACCGTTCGACTACCGAGACTAATTTCCTGACCAGTTTCCACAACTTCATATGGCCAGCTTTCTTGATGATAGTGATCCAGCAGGGCCTTTTTGCCCCTTGAGCTGCAGAATATTTTTTCTGGTTTGATAAGTTCAACAATCTCAGGTACAGCCCCAGAATGATCTGGCTCTACATGATTGACAACCAGGTAATCTATTTTTGTAGGTTCGATAACCTTATGTATGTTGTGCACAAGATCCATTTTAAACGGCTTCTTCACCGTATCAAATAGGGCTACCTTTTCGTCTAGCACTAGAAAAGAATTGTAGGTTGTGCCTTTGTATGTTGAGTAACCGTGAAAATCTCTAACCGTCCAATCGACCGCGCCAACCCAGTTAATCCCCTTTTTTAATTCAATAACAGTTCGCACTCTCATCCTCCACTGTTAGAGTGACTATCAACTTCTAGCACATGTGTTTTTTCGGGAAACCCCTTTGCCCCCTGGCAGGCGCTCTCAAGAATAATGTTTGCCTCATTTCCCCAAGAGCGCTCACTCTAGAATTCACTTGGCCAGGACAAAAAGGCTTTTGCTTGGTTTTCTCTTTTATTCAGGCGAAAAAGAATCCTTATCGGCCCCACACACAGGACATACCCAACCATCAGGAAGATTCTCGAAAGCGGTTCCTGGCTTTACCCCGTTGTCTGGGTCACCAAGGGCCGGATCGTAAATGTAACCGCATACTTGACACACGTACTTAGTCATTAGCTCCTCCAAGCATCATTTACTGGCTGGACCCCGTACAGGGTCAGCTTTAATAAGAATTGATTTTTTTCATACGAGTTCCTGGCTTTTGCCTTATCAACTAAATCTGCCAAAACCTTTATCTAGCTGCTATCTTTTTGCCGATCTCTCGACCATAGTCTTGGGCCATTTGCAAGCCGCCCTTTAGAGAAGCGGTTTTTAGTCTCAAGGGGCTTCCAACCATGTCCATTTTGAAAATGTTACGCATGGTATCGTATATTCGATCAACCGCCTCTCCGCTCCATCCAAAGGCGCCAAAAGATCCGCCTACTTTGCCTTCTAGATTAGCTTTAGCTGCCAAAAACAGCATGGTCTTCATAGTCTGTATCATGTCTCCGTGGTAAGTCGCAGACCCGAATACATACGCATCATATCCCTCAAGATCAGCTTCTGAAGTTATCGCTGTTGCCTTGACTACCCTTGCTTCAGCCCCTGTAAAGCGTATTCCCTCGGCTATGAGCTCTGCTATATTTTCTGTTTGACCAGACCGCGAGGCATGCACGACTAATGCTTTCGCCATCTTACCTCCTTCCTTTTAATCCCTATGCGGCTGTTTTCCCTCGGTTTTCTCTAGTAAATCATTACTTATCGGTAGATCTCTTCTGACCTCAGAACGTTATCTGTCATGGCTTTCCGTGGCAATGCGCACACCGAGCTCTCGAGCCTGCTGAACATAATCGGGATGACGATTTATATCGCCCTTTCCTTCAACTGACCTAAACTGAATACCCCCTTTGTACGCCTTGCCTAGAGCGTCGTAGAAGTACTTAGCCACTAGCTCTACTCCATCGAATAGGCTTTTGCCCCTAGTTGCGCCTACGCTGATTAGATAGCCACTTCCTTTGTATGTGGCTGCACCGGGAACTCCCGCCTCCTTTTCTAATCTTCGCTTGCAATAAAGGGCTTGACATCTATCGATAAGAGCTTTTGCCTGGGAGGGCACGGTGTAAAAAAATATGGGTGAGGCCAATACAATGACGTCCGATTCCAATAGCTTGGGATAAACCAGCGTCATATCGTCGTCTATCACACACTCGCCTGTTTCGTCGCAACTACCGCACTCTATACATCCGCGAATTTCTAGATCACAGCACCTGAGCGTCCATACCGTTGCTCCGGCTCCAGCGGCACTATCCAGTGCTGCTTGCAATAGAATGTCAGTGTTCCCAGCTTTTCGCGGGCTGCCAAAAATTCCAAGAACGTTCATTTCATTACCCGTCCCAGTGTCTTTGATTGTTAAATAAATGCGACTAAAAAGTTATGACGTTGTAACCTTCTTCAATGTATTTCGCCAAACTAGGATGGCCTGACATTTCATCAGCAAGTGGCAGCCCTTCTGCGATGACCTCTTCTAAGGCGTTCATCTTACTGGAACACGCCCTGCATACAGCCGTTATCAAGCCTTCCTGCTTCACTTTGCTGTAAAGTCCAGACAGTGGGTTTGTTCCTGACGCCAGACCCGGGACGAGCCCAGTTGCTGAACCTTCTAAGACCAACTTAACATCGTAGTTGCGCGCCTTCATGTCCAGGGCATTAAGGAGCACGTGTACGAAACATACAGGGTCTCCGTTGAAAGCTACGAGAACAATCTTTTTCACCAGCTAATCTCCGCTGCAACTCATCGTGATTGGCATCGGAGTGCCAAAAATACAGCTTAGCCTAAGCGCGGATCTTGACCTGTCATTCCGCATTCTGGAATATAACAAGTAACATTAACAAATTGACATTTCTCTTTGCATTGGGAACACGTTTCCGGGGGCGCCTCTGATGCTGGTGCCTCAAACGTGTATCCGCATTTTGGACATTTCCACGTAATATTTTCCATGGCAGGATTCTCCTTTTGCTGCAAACTGATGCCTTACTGATCTCCTTTATTAAACCTTTGGAGCTGTAAAGAGCCTATTCTATCTATCATGTCTCTCACATTTCGTGACATAAACCACCGCCCATTGGCGAAGACCCCGTAATCCGCACCCATCATAGCAGAAGCAAACCGAGTGGAATTAGCATAAAAAAGCCACTGCTCCACCCAAAGCTTTTCCACACCCTCGTCGAATGGATTGGATGGGTCTGCCAGGGCCGATTGCCAAGCCTTGCTTAGCAAAGAACTGGCGGTGAGGGTCATTTTGTTAGCCTCGGATACCGAATTCTCAAATCGTGCCCAGTGACCATCTACCCAGTTTTGCGTATGACAGGCGCTACAGACTTTTTGCAGCCTAGATTTTCGCTCATTCATTTCTTCATTCGAAATGAGGAACTCACTAGCGAGTTGTCCATCTAGCGTCGTGGGCAGCGGCTGACCGTTTTTGTTTCTGATTATTGTCGTATCCGGAGACTTGGGATGGGGGTGAGCGTAAATGAGCCCAAATATTCGCCATGGTAGGCGGTCGTTCATCTGATGGGTCCGGTGGGCAATAATGTCTCCGTTAACGCTTGTAACAAGGCTTACGTGGCACACCGCACACGTCGGTCCAGAAAAATCAGCTCCTGCAACCCATGGCACTTTATCCATTTGCCAATCTTTGTGCATGGTGGCAAACACGTTGCCGTGCTTGGAGACTGTGTAGGTTTGATACGCTGGCACGTCAGGGCCCTTGTGACATTGGGCGCAAGTGTAAGGTTTGCGGGCCATCACAATAGAGAATTCGTGTTTGGTATGACATGACGCGCAGGAGCCTTTGCTACCGTCTAGGTTGACCCGACCGACCCCCTGGTTTGGCCACCCATCTATATTTAGGAATTCCATTTCACCGTAACTTGAATCACGGACTGTTTTGCCAACTATTTTTAGGGCTGTGCCATGGCAAGAGTAACAAGAATCGTCATTGGTTAATGGTTTAGGAGGTTCCACCGAGAGCGCACCACCCTTGTCCATAGACTGTACCCCATTGATTGAAGCCATCATTGCTGTGTAAACATTGTTATTAGCTAAATTACCGTGGGCGTGGGACATGATGTTTTTCTGATATTGGTCAGCTTCGTCCGCGTGACATGTCCGGCAATCGTTGGGAGTGACGGTCAAATGAACTCTTGCATCATTGTGATCAATAAGATCTTTATGCGAATCAGGATTCATGCAGTGGCACTCGGCGCATCCTACAACCTTTTCTGCGAACATCTCCGGCACCTGTTTGGCTGAAACACGTCTTTCAATAGTCTTCTTTCTTAACGCATCAACCGGTGTCACACTAGCATGCCTACTCCTCTGCCAACTAGTTACGATGGCTGGCGTAGCCACTGAATGGCAATCTATACACTGCTGACTCGCCTCGCTAATTTTCCTTTCTGCGTAGGCAGTTTCAACACTTAACAATGCTGTACATAATCCTGCGACCAAGAATATGCGCTTCATGCTATTCCGCATTTTCCGGCGCCTTTAATGCTTCGAGCTTCTTCATTTGTTAATTTTGTCCAATTCATGGACTAGCTCCTCGAGGCGTGGCATTTCATTTATGTCATGTACATCGATGTAGCGTATTCTTCCGGCCTTATCTATGACGAATAGGGCTCTTTCAGACACTCCGTCGTGACGAAGCACTCCATATTTTTGGGCAACGGCTCCATGAGGCCAAAAATCGGACAGCACCGGGAACCACAGCTCTCCCATCTGATTTGTCCAGGCATACAAAGTGGGTATGTTGTCAACGCTGATTCCTATGACTATGGTATTGTGTTTTTCAAAGATTTCTTTGGCGATGTTGTACCCTGGCCACTGTTGAGAACATACAGGAGTCCACGCCGCTGGCACAAAAGACAATACTACATTTTTCTCACCTCGAAATTGGCTAAGCGATACCACACCTCCCGCTACAGCGGGGAGTGAAAAATCAGGCGCCATATCACCTACTTTAAGGTGAGTGGCGCTATCCTTTGCTTTCAGCTTTCCAGGGTTGAAAACGGTTTGAGAGCCTGCCACGGCTGCATGGAGAAACAACGTTACTATAATAAAGAGTGCCAAGACCCAGTATATCCCTAGTTTATTTCTATCCATTATCATTGCTACTTCCCATCCAGTGCCTTTACAATGGTGTCAACGTAAAGTTGAGGATCCTTCATCTGCCCAACGTGCTTTGAAACGATATTGCATTTACCGTGTTCATCCACTTTAACTAGGAAAAAAGTCGGCGTTCGAATCTCTGCTGAAGAAGTTTTTCGAAAGACCATATTGTCGTCAGGGATCAAAGGAAAAGGCACTTGGTATTTTCTGCGGTACACATCTACTTCAAAGGGCGTGTTTCCTGCACCAATGCCGAGAACGCGTATTTTAGCTGCGAGTTCAGGCCTGTCATTCAAGAGCCTAAACGCAGTATTGATGACCGGCGCCTCTGCCTGGCATATCGGGCAATACATGCTGAATATCTGGATTAGGACCACCTTGCCTTTGAGGTCAGAGAGGCTGAATATTCTCTTTTCCGATATGCCTAGATATGCACGATCCTCAGGATTATCAGGGGCTTGGAATTGCAACTTGCTCAGGACTTCGGCATTCGTATCAACACTAGACGCACACACGAAGTTCCATCCTTGCACCAGGAGGGTGGAGATGAAGATCGACGTAAAGACTATAATTTTTCTCATTTCAGCTCACCGCCGTTGACCTCACTTCTTAGTCCCGCTATCTCGAAGGCGTAATGATCAACTGACTCAGAATGTCCTTTATGGTGGATCGGGTCTAATACATTGAGACCTGTTTCTGCGTGTCAATTCATTTCTGACCAGGTACCTCAAGGGGCCTAAAAAACTTTTTGCCAGCCCCACAGATGGGGCATTTCCAGTCGTCAGGAAGATCATCAAAATTAGTACCTTTAGGTATCTTACCCTTTCTGTCGCCTCTTGATGGATCATAGATATATCCACAGTTTACTGTTTGACATTGATACATTTTCATTAACTCTTCCAAATGCTTAACTTAATGGTAACGATGTATGCAATCGCAAAGTGAATCTACCAAGGGAGGGGGGTCCCTCCCCAGGCAATAGTTGTTGGTCCACAGCAACGTGCTTGTTTCAGTTCGCTGGAGCGCTATCAAGACTTCCACAGCCCGTGAAGGTTGCAGTATTCCCTAGCAGTAAAATCGCCTTCCACTGGAAAAAACGCTTCTGGCGCATCTCCCGGATTGAGAAATTGTCTGTAGGCTTTGCCTCCCTGAATGATCTCGATCCACTCAATATAGTGTTTCTCTTCCATCGGGTGAGCAACACTCCCAACCTTGACTTTGAAACCATTGTCTGCCTTTTCTTTTACAGGGACGTGCTTCTCTTTGGCCGCGTCGACGGTGTTTTCCACGAACAGCTTCATTGGCTGGCCACAACAGACGAGCTGCCCCTTCCCTCCATGAAGCATCTCTACTATATTGCCGCAGACATCACATTTGTAAACCTGCAATTTCTCTGTCATCGCACTCTCCTTTACGGTCTTCTGGATCACTTTTCACTTAGCTAATAGCATTCCTCTTGATAATTATCTTTATTGGCCCTATAGTGGACCTTGCCCCTTAAAGGCATTCGCCAAGGCCTTGGGTCCACCTGACATCTTACCAATTTTCGGCTAAAATTTCGAAATATCCTTTTGGATGTGCGCACGATGGACAAGAATCCGGCGCTTCTAGCCCTTCATGTAAGTAGCCGCAATTCAGGCACCGCCACACCACAGGACTATCCTTGCGGAATACCTTGCCTGATTCAACATTTTTTAGGAGGTCTAGGTAGCGTTTCTCATGCTGTTTTTCGGCATTACTTACGGCCTCCCAAATCTTTGCTGCGGTTTCGAAACCTTCTTGACGAGCTATCTTGGCAAAACCAGGATACAGTTCGCTCCATTCGTAATGCTCTCCGGCTGCTGCTGCCCTAAGATTCTCCGCAGTCCCAGCAATAATACCCGCAGGAAAAGCTGCCTCGATGACAACGTCCCCGCCTTCTAGCTGGGAAAAGAACCTTTTCGCGTGTTCCTTTTCCTGATTGGCGGTCTCTTCAAAGATGTTGGCGATTTGTATCAGCCCCTCTTTCCGAGCTTTGGACGAAAAAAAGGTATAACGATTTCGCGCCTGCGATTCGCCGGCAAAGGACTTGAGCAAGTTTTTTTCCGTTTCAGATCCTTTAATACTGGCCATAAAATCCTCCTTTAGTGATTTTTGAGAGTTTTTTCTTTTGCTGCAGCCAAGCGGCAGCTAGGACAAACCCCCACAAACTCCAAGCGATGCCACAAGATATCGTAGTCGCTCACTGCCCTCATGGCATCGTTAACGATCTCTAGGGGCTCTAAATCAACATCGTCCACCCGCCCACATACGACACAACGTGCATGGTAATGATTCTCCGTGACGCCGTCGAATCGCTTTTGGGTTCCTGCCATTTCCAGCTTTTGTATCAGGCCTAACTCTGACAGGAGTTCCAGGTTTCTGTAAATTGTTCCTAGGCTAATTCTGGGTAGTTTTCTTTTCACACGTTCAAAGACTTCTACGGCGGTAGGATGCGAGCGCGAACTGCGCAATTCATCCAGGATGACTTTTCGCTGTTTTGTGGTTCTTCGAGGTTTGTTGTTTATCATGTTGGTAACATGTATTGGTAACTATTACTAATAAGCTAGCCTCTTCTACCACTCTTGTCAATACCCTCTGTAACTTGATTCAAAAAAATGTCTTACCCTGCCCCAGTCCCATAGCAGCCGGATATAATTAGATGAAAAGCGGGACATGGCAAAAGTTCACCGAGTCAAAAAGGCCTCGATCCGTTATTTTTAATTCAGGAATGGGGGTAAGGGCCATGAAAGAAAGCGTGGCAAATGGGTGTTTTAGAGTACACCCAAGTTTTGATGCAGCGCGCATAAGGTCGTCCAGCCGCTCCACCACCTCATGGATAGGTTGATTTGACATCAGCCCAGCTATGGGCAAAGAGAGCCTGGCTAGGATTTGCCCATTTTGGGCCACAGCCATGCCCCCTCCTTGTGCTGCCACTTCATGGGCTGCCAAAATCATGTCCTCTTCCGTAACGCCGACTACCACTATGTTGTGAGAATCATGAGCCACTGACGAAGCCAAAGCACCATTTTTCAAGCCAAAGCCTCTGATAAGGCCCACAGCAAAATTCCCTGTGCCCTTATGACGTTCAATAACGGCTATCTTGAGAGTATCAGTACTAGTATCACTTTTGAGGTAGCCATCCACCAAATGAGCTCTATCAACGATCTTTCTAGTAACAATCTGGTCTGGAATAACTCCTATAATTTGAACCACTTCGCCTTGGGCTTTCACTTCTAGGGATCCCATTTTCTCCCACAATACATTGATCTTACCAAGCCTTTCCTTTCCAATGTTATGCGGTATTAGACTGGACAGGGATCCGCTTTCGGCGATTTTATCTCCCTTAGCGTAAACTTCGACTATGGTCATGTCTTCTAGATTGTCTATGACTATAAAATTAGCCTGGTACCCCGGAAGGACAGCACCCAGCCGGCTAAGCCCGAAATACGAGGCGGTGTTTATTGTGGCCATTTGAAAAGCAGTCACAGGATGGACACCAAGGTCGATTGCTTTTTTCACTAGACTGTTAATGTGGCCTTTTTCAAGTATGTCATGGGGGTCAAGGTCATCGGTAACAAAAAAGCAATGGCGAGAGTCGTGATCTTTGATAAGAGGAAGAAGGGTTTCTAGGTTTTTAGCTGCTGATCCCTCGCGAATCATTATATGCATGCCTTTTTGGAGCTTTTCTTTGGCCTCTTCAAGAGTAGTGCATTCATGATCAGACTGGATGCCAGCAATTATATATGCGCAAAGCTCCCTACCATTCAGACCTGGGGCGTGCCCATCTTTTACCTTGTGCTCAAATACTTCGAGCTTTGCCAGTACTTCGGGATCGCGAAAAAGGACTCCAGGATAGTTCATCATCTCCGCTAGTCCTGCTACGCGTTCGTGTTCTTTAAATGCTAATAAGTCTAAATGCGTTAATTCTGCCCCTGAAGTCTCAAAGGCCGTAGCCGGAACGCACGACGGTAGCATGACAAAAACAGTCATGGGAAGCCCTTCACTCGAGTCCAGAATATATCTTATGCCTTCGACGCCCAGGACGTTGGCTATCTCATGGGGATCTGTAACTACCGCCAATGTGCCCAATGGTATTACATTTCTAGCAAACTCTCGTACATCCAGCATGCTAGACTCTAGGTGGACATGGCCATCAATAAGACCAGGTGCAACATAACGGCCTTTTAAGTCCACAACTGTGTGGGCACGATAGTCACCGAATCCTATAACAAGACCCTTATGCACTGCTATATTCGCTTCGTGGATGCTTCCGGAAAATACATTTATCAGATTTCCATTTTTTAGTAGGAGATCGACGGGTTCGCTTCCCAATGCTAATTGTATCTTCTCTGCGGAGTCCATGGAGTAAGCCTTTCATTAGAAATGCCGTGAAGGCAAGAAATACCCTAAGTATACTTTATTATCAGTTGGCGAACATCTTGTCGAGTCAAAACGAATTTTACGTTATCTTTGACAGAAAATAATGAGAAGATGCAACAGCCTATACGGCGACTCGACTTGACACGCCTTTTATTCAGTGTTAACTACGAAACGCGGGGCATGGTATAAAGCCTTAGCCCGGGATCGTCGAGCCAAGTAACCAATAAAACATGGGATTATCACGTTCCACAAAACAAAGTGAAAAGTTACGGCTTAGGGCTCAACCAAAGTTTGTGGCTCATCAAGGGTTGCTCACCAGAATTATTCGAAAAAAATTGGTCCTTTTCATTATGATTTTTTCTGTGTTGTGCAATGTCATTGCGGGGACCAAAGTCTTTTGCCATGCTCAGAAAGCCACACCCGTGCAGCCCGTCTCCAATGTAGTTCTTACAACTGATGGGGACAGATCTGTGTTGGAGATGTCCAAGAGGTTACGGAGCACTACATTTTCACGCACAGGTGTGCCACTTTGTTCCTGCAAAAAAACAAATAATTGTAGCTCATCATCCCGGCTGATGCTTGCAGCCAATCCCCTCCAAAGGTTCCAGGCAGAACAGCGCAGTGCCCGTTCCGAGGAGTGCAAACTGTGGGTATCGTTAAACTACACTGATCACTTCTACAAAGCATGCTCTTGCCCTGCGTCGCATAACGGGAAAGAAACAAGAGCACCTGCCTTTCATGATTTCATCTTATCTCTTACTAGTGTAATCCTCATTTAATAACAATTTAATATAAAACACTTATTCAATGTCGTTGATGTCATTGCTTCAAACCATAGGAGCAATATCATGGCGCCTAATTGTTAGCTGCTCTGACAGAATTGTTCATGATGCGTGAGTCTGTTCAGATATTCCAGTATCGATTGCAATGAGGACAATTTGCTTATCAACCTTGAATCGATGTACGAAAAGCGTTTACGGAAAATTCAGGAGTAAATATGAATCATAGCTTTATTCAGAGAGCTATTATTTTCACAGGTATCCTTTCTTGCTTGCTTGCTGGGCCAAATCTACTGCAAGCCTCAGAGCCTAAAATAAATCTTGACGCATTGTTGGCTAAGAGAATGCCCGTATTGCTGGAGTTTGGCAAGGGATGGTGCATACCTTGCAAATACATGAAGCCAATCCTCGACGATGTGGCAAGACTTTACACAGGGAAAGCAATCGTCATGACCGTTGATATGGACGTAAACCGCGATCTAGTGCGAAAGTTTAATATTCGTATCATGCCGACCCAAGTGTTCATCTCCCCCGACGGCAAAGAATTTTCCAGAAATGAGGGGACGCTAGAAAGGGAGCACATCGCCCAGGTTTTCTCTCAGATGGGGCTACCTATGCCTCAGTCTTTAGCTGGAGGCCCTGCAGCACCGTTTCAACAGCCGCCGGCACGCTAAGGATGATTATTTATCTTGGTGATCTGTTAGAATGCTTGAGTCACATAGAAGTTTAGCGAAGGAGTAAGCGTATGGAAAGTATCTTTGCGATGGTAGAACAACTACTATCCTCTGGATCCATTTGGTTGGCAGCTGGCGGATCCTTAATAGGTGGTGCTCTTACTGCGATGAATCCTTGCGTGATCGTCATGGTGCCTTTGCTTATCGGATTCATCGGAGGAATAGACGAAGAAATGACAGCTGGTAGAGCATTTCTCTTTACTCTTACATTCATACTGGGTTTTAGCATCGAGTTAGCGTTACTGTTTACATTGGGACTCGCTGCCGCACCTTTTCTGCAGTCTGAGTACATGGTATACGTGGTGGCCGGCATATGCATACTTTTGGGGCTCCATTTCATGAATTTGATCCAAATTCCATTGCCTATCTCCCAGGACAGGCTACCCAAACACACTGGTTTTCTCGGTGCAGGGATATTTGGATTTATGTTTGGGCTGATTTCCCTTCCATGCACTGGGCCGGCCCTTTTGCTGATCGTGAGCATCATACCTCTTAAAGGGCCTCTTTACGGTGGTGTCATGATGTTGTTTTATGGTATCGGCCACAGTCTGCTTATATTGGCCGCGGGGACCTCTGCAGGGGCAGCCAAACGCCTAATAACATCTAAGCGGACAAAGAAAGTGAACAAATTGGTCAAAATAGTCGCCGGTGCGCTACTAGCCAGTGTAGGATTGTACCTGGCAGCAGGAGCACTGCTGCCGAATCTTAGTATAGGAATCTAAAGCAACTATATAGCTTTAAATTATATGCCGATACCTGTAGGATAGCGTCTTACTCAATTTCTCCAGGGGGTTGATCAATGGATGAATCTCGAAAGAAGTGCACCATGTTATTTTGTCGGCTTCTCATAGGCATAATCTTCGTGGCAGCTAGTGTCCACAAGATAATCGATCCCCAGGATTTTGCTGTGTCGGTCCGAAATTATATGATACTTCCCCCTGCTTGGAGCAATTTTGTTGCCTTGACGCTACCCTGGGTGGAATTATTCGCGGGCCTATTACTGATTATTGGCATACAGACCAGACCAGCTGCATTGTTGACCACCGTAATGCTTGGTATCTTTTTCGGGGCAGTGGTCTATGCATATAGCATAGGCCTAGACATAGACTGCGGATGCTTCACTTCGAGCAGCCATTCGGAAGGTAGGGTAGGACTATATCATATCTTGCGGGATGGTGTTTTATTGGTCATTTCCGGTGGAATACTATTTTTTGATCGACCTACAAAAATGTTGGCATATTAATATGCCTGTGAACATGCGGTTCATACCATAGAGTGAGTTTGTTAGAAGGGACATTAGCATTGACTGCTATGTAACTGTATGAAAGAGGACGGCTTATCATAGGCCCCTCTAGCGAATGCATACTCTTCGAGACAAGAAACAAATGAAAGGAGATGGATCATGTCAAACAAGTGTTGTTGCAACAGTGATCAGGTAATGCTCTTGCCATGCGCTGGGGCATCAAATTTGGGACAGTTAGCAAATCAGGCTACCGTATAATCACACGAACTTTTTTCGGTGTGCGAAAGTCAGCGGACGAAACAGGAAATTTTCTGTGAGCAAATAATAAGCGATGGAAACCCGAAACGGTGTGTATATGTCAGAAAACGAGGCCCATGATAAGAGTTTTAAAGAGGCTGACTCCACAGTATCAAAACAGAGTACAGCTTTTCGCATAGTCAAGAAAACGGTAAGAGCTCTGTGGTTTGTATGCCGCAAGAGTGCTTATTTTGCATTTGTGGTTGCGGCGGTGGTTATTATTCTCATTGCCCTAGATAAAGCGGCTGAAATTGCGCTGTGGAAATCCCCTATGTCTTATGTCTATCCTGACAATCTCCAACTGACGAAAAAGGATTTGACAAAACCCGTTTCCCAGTACGATTACGACCTCAATCCCCGTGTATGTCTCATTTACAACCAAGCCAAAGGCAACAGGTATGAATATGCCAACAATGCGGGTTTTAGGGATCCAAGGGATATTCCCCTTAAAAAGCCTGATGATGAATACAGAATTTTTTTGACTGGCGGCTCCACGGCCTTTGGTCTCGGTGCAGCTGGCCAAGCAGCTGCAATGACCAACCATTATTATTTGGAGCACCGCGAGACCATCTCATACCTATTGGAAAAGATACTAAACGCCACTAATCCAATCCCTGGTAAAACCATCAAGGTTTACAATACTGCGGTCTGGGGTCATGCTTACCAGCACTTGTTGTTAAGGTATGTGGCAAAGTTAAGGCAGTACAAGCCTGATATGGTCGTATCTTTGGATGGGGCGAACGAGATCCATCCGGTAAGTATACCGGAGAAAGACTGGAATTATTTCGAGCAGGGCCAGTTTCACGGTATTCTAAAGGAAATATTGGGGTACTCGCCCGATGGACTGGGCGCTTATATGACCTTATGGCTAAAGAACAACACTTTCCTCATGGCGTTTATTTGGCGTGGGCTAGACCCTTTTTTTTCCATGGAGACAGGGTTGCGGATCCATCAAGGCGAAGCCTTGGCTCCGGACCCCACTGGAAAAATCCTGGGGATGACTCCCGAGGAACGCTCCAAAATGGTTACAGATAACGTGAGCACTGTAGTTCGTGTGGTGGAGGATTATCATGCCGTGTTGGAAAACGACGGGATTCCTCACGTCTTTGGCTTGCAGCCAATGCTTTATTCCAGCAAAAAACCGCGTCATGAAATGGAAAACAAGGTTGCACAGCTCGATGAACACCGTCAATACTACGATGTCCCCACCGACGGGATTTACGAATACATTTGCGAACGCATCAGGGACAGCGCACAACAAAAGCCGTATTCGATGATCGATTTTAGTCACTATTTCGACGATACGTCCCAATGGGTCTTTACGGACTGGTGTCACGTTACAGCTGGAGCAAATTATCTTATGGCCAAGGAGTTTGCCAATTTCATCAAGCAATACTTTTTCAATCAGCCTTTAACCGAGGGCGATCGTATCGATGCCAAAGACAGCTTCTTCGCCATGCCTGCCACGGGCGCCAAGATTGTCTATGCCCCAGAGCCTATCGACTGGCAGAATGTACCTCAAAACATCCTCTCCGGTTATCCTGGGTCAGGTTCTTATATATCCAAAGACACGCCGACTGCCGAGAAATTAGAGATCATCTTGGATTTGAACTCCGTCTATACATTGAGTAGGTTTAGGCTTGTTTGGCCCGAGGAATCGGCTGTTCCGGAGGCGTGGGCTATGGATATCTCTCTGGATGGAGAAGATTGGAAACTTTGGATGTCTGGGACCAACAAAGAGTTGGATAAATATTCTTGGTGGCCGGGATACGAATATTTCGGGAGCATGCCTGTGCAAGCTCGCTTTATAAGATACAGGCCAGTCAAGTCCGAGCTACGCTCAATTGCTTTGAAGTCTCTGAACGTTTATCGTTAGTCTATTTATGGCTCCTGTCGGGACTTGACTCTGAATCTACTATGGATAAGGCCCTGGATTGATTTCGGTTCAAACTTTTTTAAACTCAATTTACCACAGGATCTTCCTGTATATTCCTTTCAACGCCAAGAAAAGTCTTCTCGAGGTCTAAGATTACCGCTGTCAATTTCCAATGACGACTGTGGAGCTTTGCTGATCTAGCTCCTCTCTTAGCCTCACCTTTGTAGTAAAAGTATAGTTTTCCGGCATCCTTTGTTGGGAACCATAGAAATCCCCAGGAAAACTGGCCGTTTTTTCTGAAGACACCTCAGGCTGTGCTAGACCTTGGCGCTCTCTTGATCCCCCGAATCTTCAGCAGATTTTTTTGCGGCAGCTTGGGCCTTCTTTGCAGCTTGCTCAGCCTTGATGGCACGCACCGCTTCGGCTTGACGAGCTGGATCCCTGTATCGGAAAATGAATTGACGGCTGCACGCCATCACCGCCGCCTGCGCGGATGCTTCGTCAAGCTTTTCGTGGTCTATTTCTATCCGATCATTCACAAGGCTCACCGCATCTTTAGCTTTTCTGGTGCAAGCCAAGCAATGAATGCACCCAGCCTTGCAAACGTTGGTCACCGCCTTGCCCGAATCCTTGGTGCTACAGGGTACGTAGCATATAGCGTTTTTGGGAACAAGTTGCAGAACTTGTTTTGGACAAGTATTCACGCACACGCCACAGCCAGTGCACTCTTCGGGATCTATCACCGGCATATTGTCAACCATCCGTATGGCATGGAAGGGGCAAGCAGCCTGGCAGTCCCCGTATCCAACACACGCGAAGTTACATTCGTATGGACCACCAAAGGCAAGGGATGCGGCTTGACATGTATCGAATCCGACATAAGCATGCTTCCGTTTCACTCCACCTTCGTTACGGGAGCAGCGTAGTACCGAGATCAATGGAGTTGTGGCTCCCGCCGCTTTGCCTGTAAGTTCTGCCACCTTTTCTGCTACTGCTTGTTTGCCTGGCGCACACTTGTTTGGGGGGACCTTGGGATCTGAAACTACTGCTTCGGCATAAGATTCGCAGCCCGCAAAACCGCAAGCGCCACAGTTGGCTCCCGGGAGACAGGCACGCACGGCTTCTATTTTAGGGTCTATTTTCACCGCAAAGCGCCTTGCGATAACCGCTAACCCTATTCCGCATACAAGGCCAAAGGCCGCAAAAAATATTATTCCCCAGACCGCTACAGTCCATGTGCTTTCCATATTCAAATCACCTCTGTGTTAGGAAGATAACGTACGGGGTCATCGTCCCTTATCTTATTGAGCCCCCCGTTAACTAAAAGATAGAGAGCCCTGAGAATCCGAGGAACGCCAAGGCAAATAGACCAGTTACCACGAAAGCAATCGGCAACCCCCGGAACGTAGCAGGAACGCGACAGAGTTCTAGTTTTTCTCGCACGCACGACATCAGGAACAAGGCTAGAGCAAAGCCTAACCCAGCGCCTAGGCCCAAGACCAGGCTTTCGAACGGCCCGTGGTCGCTGTCAGCGTTGATAAGAGGCACCGCAAGAATGATGCAGTTTGTCACTATCAATACAAGGTACACCCCTAGCTTCTTGAAGAGATAGGGATTTACTTTTCGCAATATGGTGTCCACAGCCTGCACAAAAATGGCCACAGTGCCAATAAACACAATGATCTTAAGAAAATCTAAGTGTAAAACCTGCAAAACGTAGTTGTACAGGGCCCAGCACATCACGGCACTTAATACCATGACCGTGGTGAATGTTATACCCATGCCAATGGCTGTCTCCTTTTTCTGAGACACGCCAAAGAAGATGCAAAGTCCTAGGTATTTGGTAAACACGAAGTTGTTTATCAACATAGCGCCGAGCAATATGGTGAACAATATTTGCGTCTCACTCTTCTTGATTAGGAATTGTCTCGATCCCACCACTTTGCCTTGAGACGTTATATTCCGGGCTTCGACTATATATTCAGAAGAAAGATTAAGCGATTCATCAAATCGTAGGACAGCGCTGAGCGCTTTTGTATCCAGCTCTACATTTTTTATCGGTATTCTAATGTCAGGGTCTGGTTTTTCATACACAGAATAGTTCTTGGTATCCTCAGCCCAAGACTTGTCAACTGGCACCCCGAAGAAAATCTCGATGCCATTATCCTTGTTGAATGAACCTGTTCCCGTTGTGTCCGCCGCGGCACTTGAAGACGGAAACAACCAGGTAATTGCCAATAGGACTAATAAGAAAGGAATGAACCTTGTATTTTTCATCTCAGTGGCCTCCGCCAGATGTCGGGATTTTGCCAGTGATTTTGTACTCCAGCCAGTTGAAGGTTGCCATAATGAATCCTATGACGAAAAAGCCTCCCGCGGGTAAGATCATGATTAATAGCGGCTTGAACCCGAGAACATCGTAGCCGAATAACTGACCAGCGCCAAAAAACTCTCGAATCGCTCCTGTTAAGCAGAGCCCAAAGGTGAAGCCTAAACCCATGCCTAACCCGTCAAAGAAAGAGGGCACGAACGGCTCTTTGGAAGCGAACAATTCCAGCCTTGAAATTATGATGGCAAACACAACAATGAGCTTTACGAATAGAGCCACTTGCTTATAAACATCAGGGGATATGACCGGTAAAATCATATCTATTACTGTAACCCATAGTGCTATGACTACCACGTAGGCCGGGATCCTGATACGTGGGTGAATGAACGACTTGAAGGTCGTAACTGTGCAGCTTGAAAAGACCTGGACAAATAACACGGCTAATCCCAGCAATAGACCATTCTTAATGGAAGTAGTTACCGCAACGGCTGGGCAAAGACTCAGCGCCAATCGGAAAATGGGATTCTCAGGAATTAAACCGTTCCAAACGAGTCTGAGATTTCTGTTCACTTGTTTCCTCCGTTAGAAAGCCACTTGGAGATTTTCTTTCTTTATGGCGTCCTCTAGGATTCCGATACGATATACGAATTTTCTCACAGTATCTTTAACGCCCAATGTCACTGCACGACTAGATATAGTTGCACCAGTAAGGGCGTAAATGTCATCCTTTAAGTGTTTCTCTTTAATCTCCTTGACTTGCTCTTTACTCAATCCTCTTTTCGCGGCCACAGCCGGGTCAAGGGCAGCTAAATAATCGTTTGGCAGCGGGTCTTTCACCACCTTTAGTTCCTTGAGTATTTCCAGGGTTTTTCCGGCAAACTGATTCTTAAAGTAATTCTGCTCTATTTCTGCACCCAGACCCGGGTCTTCCTCTGATTCGGTTATTGCAATGCCGGTCACGGTAAAGCTGGGGTCCAGGGACACCATCAGCTTTATAAAGGTCTTGAATCCCTGGGTAACGCCAGGGATTACATAGCCCAATCGTTTGTCTCCGAGATTGGCGATAAAAAGGGTCTGGGCATATACGGCCTTTACATCAGGTGGCAGAGCGGCTTTCACCGCTAAGTCTCTAGTGGACCTCTCGGCAAGTTTAGCCGCGTCAGCATCTATTTTGTAAATTTTTCCCGGCTTTCCATCGAGATCAATTTCCGCAATTACGTAGCCGCCTTCCTTTATGGGGAGCACATATCCCAATGAGTTGCTACCTTTGGCGTCCGTCAGAACATAACGGTAAACCGCGTAAACCCTTAAATCCGAAGGCGCTTTCTGTCCAGCTCCTTCTCCAAATCCAAGAAGGTCCCTTATAGTCTGCTGCTCTATTTTCGCTTCGTTTTCTTTTCTCGCATGCTCTGTCTTGGCATACACCACTCCTAGAATAATGGCAGCCACCAGGCATACAGCTGTCAGGCTTATCGTTATTTTGAAAATTTCCTTCATAGAATCCTCTCTGTCTCGAGATGAAGGTCTATTTTGCCGCCGCCACCGGCGCCTGCTTAGGAGGTGCAAATCTTTTTGGCTTAAACCATTCATCAAGGGCTGGCGTCAGGCAATTCATGAGCAATATGGCGTAGCAAACACCTTCCGGATATCCGCCCTTTAGACGAATGAGCATGGTAAGGGCGCCCACGCCGCACCCAAAAACGATTTGAGCCGACTTTAATGTGGGCGAAGTGACGTAGTCAGTGCACATGTAAAACGCCCCGAGCATAAGCCCACCGGAAAGGACGTGGAGCAGAGGATCACCACTGAACCACTTCTCTCCCCCAAAGATCCATGCCAACAATGCTGCTGTAGCGAGCGTTGACACAGGTATGTGCCAAGTGATGATACCTCTAGCTAGCAAAAAAAGTCCGCCCAACAAGAGTAGGAGAGCCGACGTCTCACCTATGCAGCCTGGCATGAACCCGACGAAAAATTTCTCGTAAATTTCAAGAAGTCCTCCAAATTGCTGGGTGAGGGCGTTGAGTCCGTAATGCTTCAGCACATAAAGCGGAGTCGCAGTGGAGACAGCATCAACTGCTCCACCTGCCACGTATATCCCCAGTTGGGACTTAGTCCAATCCACTGGCGGCAGCCATGCCGAAGTCATAGCAACCGGAAAGGCTGCCATCATGAAGGCCCTACCGACCAAAGCGGGATTCCAGACATTATATCCAAGGCCTCCCATGAGCTCTTTGTTGATAAATATGGCTGCTACTGCGCCTATTATTGGTAGCCAATAAGGTACGCCTGGCGGGATCACAAACGCCATGAGGATCCCCGTGAGTACAGCACTGCCATCACTAACTGACACGCGACGACCAAGGGCCTTTTGTGACAGCGCTTCTACAACAACGCATGACACTACACTCACAAGGGTTATAAGAATTCCTCGGAAACCAAAAGTGTAAATTGACAGAAGCATCACAGGAACAAGTGACGCCGAAACTGTCCACATAATCCCTGCCGTCGTCCTCCCCCTCCTGATATGGGGAGACACAGAGACGGACCATTGATCTCTTAAACCAGCATCAGTTTTGTCTAGCGTTTCGATTGTCCCATCCTCCGTGTTTTTACATAAAAAGAATTATTATAAGCGCACTGTTGTTAGGGGCTAGTAGCCTCTCATGATTGTTAGAGTAGCAGATTCGTATTTCGTGACTTGACTAACCATGTTTCTTGACCGCTATTTTTGCCATTCTGGCATATTGCACAAGAGGCCTCTTCGCCGGACAAACATAGGCACAGCAACCGCACTCAAAGCAATCAAAGATACCGAATTTTTCCGTAAGATGCCCTTTTCCGGCTTCCACGTAGATGCCGACCTCTTTAGGAGAGAGGCCCATTGGACAGGCTTCCATACACCAACCGCAATGAATGCACGGTCCCTGTTCGTCCAGATCGGTCTCTGCACTATTAAGGAAAAGCATACCCGACGTTGTTTTTATAATTGGGATGTCCATGGAAGAAACTGCAAACCCCATCATCGGGCCACCAGCCACTATCTTAACTAGATCCTTAGTGCCACCTAGATACTTCACTACTTCCGAGACTAGTGTACCGATTTTTACCTTGAGATTAGCAGGCCTTGCGAGAGCTCGACCAGAAAACGTCACTACTTTTTCGTAGAGTGGCTTGTCCAGGGCAACTGCCTCGTAAATGGCGAGAGTTGTTGATATATTTTGTACAATTACACCCACATCAAAGGGCAACCCCCCTCCCGGAACAGCTCGGCGCAGGAGCGCATAGATGAGTTGCTTCTCAGAGCCCTGGGGATACTTTACCGTCAGACCCTGAATTTTGATCGACTCGTCGTCATCTTTCTGAGCTTCCCGGACAGCCTTGTTCATCGCGTTTATGGCGTCAGCCTTGTTTAGTTCTATGCCAATTACGCAGTTCTTGATCCCCAGGATCTTAAGGATGATCCTCACGCCTTGTACGATCTTCTCGGGCTGTTCCAGCATGATTCGATGATCTGTGGTCAAGTACGGTTCACATTCTGCACCGTTTAGGACAAGGGTGTCTATCTTCGCTGAGGGCGGGGGCGACAGCTTCACATGAGTGGGGAAGCCTGCGCCGCCGAGACCTACTATTCCAGCGTCCTTGACCTTTGCCAGCAATTGTTCCCGAGTGAGCTTTTTCCAATCCACTGACTCATAGGTTTTGGGCGGAGCGGACTGGTCTCTCTCAATCACGATTGCCTCACACCGAACCATAGTAGGATGTGGATAAACCTCTATGGCTTTAAAGATCGCGGTCACGCTGCTGTTAATCGACGCGCCAAGGGCTTTCTCAACTGTCGCTATCTGTTCCCCCTCTTGAACTTCTTGTTTCTTTTTCACAATGGGTTTTGCTGGGGCTCCAAAGTGCATGGAAAGCGGTATGACCACTTGATTCGGCGCTGGCATCTCTTCGATGGCCAGGTGCTCGGTCAACTCCTTATTTTCGGCAGGATGTATCCCACCCTTGGTAAATGTAAGTCCAGCCATGATTCCTCATTAATGTGTTTTCTAAAAACATCACATCTTCTACCCGTGGCAATGCAAACTCAGCACAAGGGCTTTCAGCACAAGGGCTTACTTAATTTGTCTTTGCCCTGTATTCCCCACTGCGGGAACTGCCTCGGGACCTTTATGGGTTTTACTGATTTTATGAGTGTCGTTCGGCTTGCAGTCTGCCAATAACAAAGCATCACCATAATATTTGTGGTAGTCGGTGTCAAGAACATATTCTCGCGCCAGGATTAGTACAATAATCGAATATCCATTATGTGCCCAGTCTCCTAAATCGGCAGGAACTTTTGTGTCTTCGGAAAAAAAATAGTATATGACTCATGAATGATTGTGAAGGGGTGCGATAATACTATGTCTTCATTATCAAACCATGAGATCGAGGCAGAAATCCTTCGCCGCATCTCAAAACCCGGCTGGGTGGCAACGCGGGGTCTGATTACCGATCCGACAGACACCGCGTCATCCGAAGCGGAGACCGCCGCCATTGAGACGGTTATGAAGGATATGGCTCAGAGGGGTCTAGTCCAACTATGGAAGCTAACACTCTTCGAAGGTGGTGACTCCTTCTTAGCGGCTGCAAGACCTGATTACAAGTTGGACGAAGAGTTAGAAAGCCGAGGAGCATGGGCCAAGGCAGAGTGCTATGTCGATGACAAATGAAAACATTGGTGGACATAAGCATCTATGAAACCTTCACTCGGAACCATTTGACGAGGGCCAAGCAGTTCATTTGGATATCAACAGCTAACATAAAGGCCACTGGGTTGGTTCTCGGAAGCACTTTTATGTCGTTTCCTGATTTCATGGCCCTGATGGTTCGCAAGGGTGTGACCTTCCGCATCATTCATTCCGAACTTCCCTCTAGCCCATTTAGGGAACGTTACGAACAACTTGATAAAAATGGCATGCTCAGCGCTGGAGTGGAATTCCTCTTTTGCATGAGAATGCATGCAAAAATGTTCATCGTTGACGGCAAAACAGCCCTGGTGGGCAGTGCCAATCTCACCGGCGCTGGCATAGGTTCGAAATCAGCAAACAAGAGAAATTTTGAACTGGGATTTCTCTTTGAGGGGGACAATGAGACAAGGCCTTTTGTGGAGTATTTTGACAATATATGGATGGGAGCGAAATGTCAGACGTGCGCCTTTCGATCGACCTGCTCAGCACCGGCGTCGTGAAGTAGATATTTTTTTGAATGCCTTAGGAACGGAGTTCTATATTGCCGCTATCACAGAAGGATATTGAGCGGGTCTATAGCGGAATGCACATTGACCGATCTGTTCACTTTTAAAACAGGAAATACTCAGATTGCCACGTCAATTTGCGCCTCCTAGCAATGACAGACACTCGTTTAAGTCATCCCGACCTTAAAGAGGATCCTTTTTTCTGGATCACCCCTTTCGTGGGAATAACAAATCGAAACATGCTCGGAATTCTTAGATGTAGAAAGTAGCTGTAATTACGAGGAACTATAAAATGTTGAGAACTGCTACAAAGACAGGTATTCTCACCTTGGCTTCCTAATCATACCTGTGGCAAAGTGGTTTTTGGTCGTTGCGAGCCACAAGGAGCACTCTCACCCCCCATGATGTCATCTGTCGTATTCTGTTAGTCTAACTACTCTAAAATGGTGATGCCTCGGAGAATGCAGGTATAATGAACGGCTGGTGGTCACTGCCGCGACATGCAACTTTGTCGGCACCACTTGCAGTGACCACGGTTCATATTTCACGACTTAAGCTCTGGGATATTAGCAAACAATTCCAGAGCCTCTGGGTTGAGTAAGGCGTCCCTGTTGGTAACAGGTCTCCCTTCAATGACATTCCTTACCGCAAGTTCCACCTTCTTGCCATTTAGGGTGACAGGGATGTCTGCAATCGGCAGGATAAGAGCTGGGACGTGACGAGGCGTTGTATTTTCCCGGATCGTCTTCTTGATTTTGTTTTTTAGAGCGTCGTCTAGGACGAAGCCAGGTGCTGTCTTGACGAATAGAATTACCCGAACATCGTTTTCCCACGTTTGTCCAACTACAATGCTGTCTGCGACCTCCTCCAAAGCTTCCACCTGACGGTAAATCTCAGCAGTGCCGATTCTTACTCCGGACGGGTTCAACGTTGCATCAGACCTGCCGTAAATCTTGACTCCCCCGTGAGGTGTAATCTCTATAAAGTCACCGTGATGCCAGACATTAGGATAAACTTCAAAGTATGCAGCCCTATACTTGGCAAAATCAGGGTCGTTCCAAAAGTAAATTGGTTGCGATGGAAACGTTGCCGTACAAACTAGCTCGCCCTGCTGGCCGATTAATGGTTTTCCCTCAGGGTCGTAAGCCTCGACTTTCATGCCCAACCCCCTGCACTGCAGTTCGCCTTCATAGACAGGTAAAATGGGACAACCAAGAGCAAAACATGAGATAATGTCGGTCCCGCCGGAGATAGAGGCCAAATCTATGTCTTCCTTTATGTCGCGATAGACAAAACGAAAACTCTCTTCAGACAGGGGGGATCCAGTGGAACACATGGTTTTCAGTGCTGAAAGATCGTATTTTTCCTTCGGTTTTAAGCCGGCCTTTTCCACCGCCGCTATGTACCGCGCGCTAGTGCCAAATATGGTCATCTTTTCGTCTTGGGCGAGCTGAAAAATGGCCCCTGCATCTGGGTAAAATGGGGATCCATCATATAAAAGCACGGTGGCTCCCACTGCCAACGCGCTAACCAGCCAATTCCACATCATCCACCCGCATGTTGTGAAATAGTATATTTTGTCTTCTCTTTTGAGATCACAGTGCAGAATGTGCTCTTTCAGATGTTGGATAAGCGTGCCTCCGGCCCCGTGGACCATGCATTTGGGCAGTCCAGTGGTCCCCGAGGAATACATTATATACAAGGGATGATCGAACGGTAGCTGCTCGAACTTTATGTCATTAACCCCCGTGGATATGAAATCTTCGTAGTGGACCGCCCTAGGAACGTGGGAGATATCAGCCCTTTTTCTCGTATATGGTATGACTACTACCTTTTCTATGCTACTCAGCTCCTTTAATATGCCGCTGATGCGTTCGAGAGAATCGTGCGTCTTTCCGTTGTAGAAGTAACCGTCCGCTGTGAAAAGAACTTTTGGTTCTATTTGTCCAAATCTGTCTAGGACGCCTTTAATACCAAAGTCCGGAGAGCAGGATGACCAGATAGCACCTATGCTAGTCGTGGCGAGCATGGCTACAACGGTCTCAATCATGTTGGGTACGTAGCCCGCTACCCTATCTCCCCCTTCCACCCCTGCTTTGCGCAGAGAAAACGCCATACCGGCAACTGCAGAGTAAAGTTCAGCATAAGTCATGCGGACCGTGGGCTGACCTTCTCCTTTGAACACCAAGGCTTCCCGGTCGTCACGAAACCGAAGTAGATTCTCGGCAAAATTTAGGCGCGCATCTAGGAACCATTTCGCACCTATCATGGTGGGAGAATCTTGGAGTACCTCCTTGTAAGGCTGGGAGTAAATGACACCGCCAAAGTCCCACACCAAGGACCAAAAATCCTCTCGGTGAGTAATGGACCATTCATAGAGGGACTCATACTCCCCTATTTTTAGTCCGTATTTATCATTTACCATTTTGATAAAGCGGGTGATATTAGCATTCTGTACTCTTTCTGCCGAAGGTCTCCATAAGGGCTCCATTTCTAATCTCCTTCCCTAAAAAACTACATGGACAAATTAAAATGCTGCCACGGGTTCCACCATCCATCATACCCAGCTTGCCGGAAATTTTTGTCCAGGTTTTTCCCCAAGCTTTTGCTTAAGTTCCGCAAGGCCTTTCCGTTTGAATTCCTCTCGAGGTTGTTTAGGTATTCTTCTGTTGAGAATCGATTCTGATCTTAAACGCCTTCCGATGGTCTTCTCCATCATTGTACCCAGGTCAAGTAGGCGATCCACATCTATGCCTGTATCGATTCCCATTTCATCCATCATCACTACCATATCCTCTATACTTTGCAGGCCTACTACGTTGGGATCTCTGTAATAATACGCACCGGTGCCTCCGACAGGTACACGGTCCAAAAAATTGGCTGGCTGACCTCCAAGGCCACCAAGGGTTCCCTCAAAGATTTCTATTCCAGCCTGTAACGCGGCTAGGCAATTGGCAGTACCCCATCCCCGAGTGACATGGAAGTGAGCTATGTGTAATTTCTTGTCTGGCATGGCTTCCAATACCATCGAAAAATATTTATAAACTTGATTCGGAGGCGCGCTACCATCATGGTCAGCGTGTTCGATATCTGATGCGCCTATTGAAAGCCACCGTTGGGCAAACTCCACTGCTTCTTCGAGACGAGTGGGGCCGGAAATAGGCGATCCCCATATTGTTGACACTGTCCCATTTACCTTAATACCCACTGCCTTCGCCTTTTCTATACACCTTGCGGCCTCTTCCCAGTAGTTGGGCAACGTAGTGCCGGAATTGGCAAAGTGATGTTCCTCGTCAGTGGAAACCATCATCAATATGCGGTCAGGCCCCCAACCCTCTTTTTTGGCCTGAATAGCCCTATCAACAGCTTTTTCTCGAATGGTTATGGCCGTGAGCGTAATATCATTCCAGTTGATCCCGGCTTTAGAAAGCTTTTTAGAGTCGCGTAACCGCTTCAACAATTCATCAGCATCTTTGAACTGGGGCATTAAGACGGGATTTCCGAGGTTGGTGACCTCGAGGTGTTTGATACCACACAGGATGAGTTCCTCGAGGTAGAAGAGTTTAGCCTCTGTGGGAATCCAAATCTCTTCGTGCTGGAAGCCATCTCTCACTGTGATGTCGTTGATCTGGACCTTTTTTGGATAAATCAATTCTTTTCCTGCCATATAGTAACTCCTCCTCGCTTTTATTCCCCAATATAAACGGGCTTTCTTTTCTCTTTGAACGCGGTCAAACCTTCTATTCTGTCGCGCGTCGGTATAGTTACGGCGTAAGCGTTGGATTCGATTGCAAGGCCCACGGGTAAACTTACTTCGAAACCCTTGTTGAGTGCAAATTTCGCCTGAGCTAAGGCAACGGGACCATTCGCTGAAATCTCATTGGCAATCTCAATGGCTCTTGACATCAGTCGATCCGGTTCGACAACCTCTAGGAATAATCCGTACTGAAGTCCCTCGGTCGCCGAGATGCGCCTAGCTCTTAATATCATCTCCTTCGCGCGTGCTAGACCAACAACTCGAGGGAGTCTTTGTGTTCCACCTGCACCAGGAATTACCGCTAGGCTTGTTTCTGTTAATCCTACTATGGCATTAGAAGATGCAAGGCGTATATCGCACGCTAATGCTAACTCCAGCCCCCCCCCGAACGCGTAACCGTTTACCGCCGCGATCACAGGCTGAGGTAATTCTTCCACCATTGTGAAGACATTGCGTATAGTCTGAATATAAAGGCGAACTTGCTCAGGCGTCATCCCCGCACGTTCTTTAAGGTCTGCGCCTGTACTGAAGGCATTTTTACCCGCAGTTGAACCTGTAATCACCACGCAGCGTACACTCCTGTCAAAGGCAACCTCCTTCAACGTTTCTCCGAATAGATTTAAAAGAGGCATGTTAAAGCAATTGAGAGCATCAGGTCGATTAATGGTTAAGACGAGTACACCGTCTTGGGTTTCTTTCAATAGACTTTGCTCTTCTCCCATGGCTTCTTCCTTTCGTTGACGAGAGTCTTAAATTTTTTTGCGCTGATTTAGCCCGGCGCTTACGGCAATATGTGGCGATCTTGATAGCCAAGAACACTTGCAATGGCGGAGGACTCGCGCAGTAAATCGATATAGCTTTTCGGTTTTTTTGTTAGCATTGTTTATATTTTCTGAATGAAAGTAGCAGCCTTGCGCAACTACCATGGTTCGCCGCGCTTTAGCGAGAAACCCAATGCGCTCGTCTTGCCAGCGTGTCTTTTTCCCTCGACAAGGGGCAGTGGGTCATACGCGTGAAGCCATAAAAATCTTTAATCTTGGAAGCCACCCTGGAGAATGCACATAACATAACATGAGTATGCGTCATTTTTCAACAGGATTCGCAGCCGTACACAATATTGTCCGACCAGTCTAAAATAAGAGCTTGACGAGTATAAAGCCGTTGGATATGTTAGGGCATACTAATCCATACAAAGGGTGCCCAGGGTCGGTGATTCAGGGAAGAGCCCTCGAAATATATATTCCCTAGTTGTGAGATACGTCAGGAAAATCTGGTTTCAAAACGTCAGACGTGCCAGCTTCGGCAGCAGTTCGGGCAAAAGGGGATGCTGAATGTCGGAAGTTATATTAGAGGCTAGAAACGTCTTTCTCTCTTTCCATGGGGTGGCTGCGCTTACTAACGTAAGTTTTCAGGTTATGAAAGGAGAGATCTTCTCCATCATTGGCCCGAATGGAGCCGGCAAAACCTGCATGATGAACTGCATCAACGGACTTTATCATCCGCAGAAGGGGAGTCTTTATTTCAAGGGTACGGAGATAACTAGGATGTCTCCGCACCGCAGAGCAGCCCTTGGCATTTCGAGGACATTCCAAAAGATAGAGCTGTTTGGGGGTATGACGGTTCTCGACAACATCCGGTTGGGACGCCACCTTCATCTCAAATCAGGACTCCTGAGTTCGTCCATTTATTGGGGCAAGACAGCCAGAGAAGAAGTCGAAGCTCGAAAATTCATAGAGGAAGAAATCATTGATTTACTCGAAATAGAGGCCATCCGTAACGAAGTCACAGGCATGCTACCATACGGCATGCAGAAGAGAATAGAGTTAGCTCGAGCACTTGCGTTGCAGCCTGAAGTCATTCTTCTAGATGAGCCACTTGCCGGTTTGAACCTGGAAGAAGTGGAGGACATGGCGCGATTCATACTCGACATAAACGAGGAAAAACGCTGGAACGTTACGTGCGTACTAGTCGAGCATGACATGGGAGTAGTGATGGATCTTTCAGATCGAGTGATGACATTGAATTTTGGAGTAAAGATAGCCGAGGGGACCCCTAAAGAGGTCCAGGAGAATCCTGAAGTTATAAAAGCCTATTTGGGTGAGGTGGAGGATCTATATGTTAGCCGCCGATGAGACGAGTACCGCCGGAGAAATAGTCATTACAAAGGATCTGACCTTACCTAAGCTCCTGGTGCAACAATGCCGGAAGTTCGGCGCCAAAAAGGTTGCAATGCGTGAGAAGGAATACGGCATTTGGAGGCCTGTTACGTGGCAGCAATATTTAGAGAATGTTAAACAAATCACGTTGGGGCTTGTCAGTCTAGGTCTTGAACGAGATGACAAGGTTATAATGATAGGCGACAACAGGCCTCAAGCCTTGTGGACTGAGATGGCAGCCATGTGTGCAGGTGGCGTGGGGGTGTGGCTCTTCCAGGACTGCCTTATGGATGAAGTCCAATACATAGTGGACCATTCTGACTCCAAGTTTTATGTGGCCGAAGGTCAAGAAGAGGTTGACAAGGCCCTGGCTATCCGAGACAAGTGTCCGAAGCTACAAAAGATAATTTGGGACGATCCAAAAGGTATGCGCCACTACGATGACCCCATGCTTATTAGCCTGGAAGAGGTTATGCGGCTGGGCAGGGAAAAAGACGCAGAGGATCCAGGGCTGTTTGATCGCTTGGTCCGGCAAGGAAAAGGTGACGATGTGTGTCTTTTGTTTTATACATCTGGCACCACTGCGAAACCTAAAGGCGCTCTTCTCACCCACTATAACATGCTCACCATGGGCAAGAACTTGATGCGTGTTGATCCGTGCACGCCAGACGACGACTTTGTATCCTACTTACCCTTTGCCTGGATAGGCGAACAGATGATGTCAATCTCTTGCGGTTTGCAGGTTGGTTACACGCTTAATTTCCCCGAAGAACCAGAAACGGCTCAACAGAACGTAAGAGAAATTGGACCTCACGTCATGTTCGCGCCGCCAAGGCTTTATGAACAGTTCACCAGGACGGTCCAGGTCAAATACTTAGATGCAACTTGGCTAAAACGGAAAGTTTACGAATTAGGCATGAAGATTGGCTATCACATAGCAGACCTCAAATTCGAGAAAAAGCCGATCCCCGTTACGTGGAAGCTTCTTGGACTTCTGGCTGACATAGCTTTGTTTGCAAAAATAAGAGATCACCTTGGACTCAGTAGGGTGCGGCACGCATATACTGGCGGCGCTGCCATGGGGCCAGATCACTTTCGGTTCTTCCATGCCATTGGAGTGAATCTAAAACAGATCTATGGTCAAACAGAAATAGCAGGGATTTCGGTCGTGCACAGGGATGGAGATATAAAATTTGATACTGTCGGTACGCCTATCCCTGAGACTGAGGTTCGCATAGGAGAAAACGACGAGATTTTGTCGAGGAGTCCGTCGGTTTTTGTGGGTTATTACAAGATGCCAGAAGAGACGGCTAAAACCCTAAAAGACGGCTGGCTACATTCTGGTGACACAGGTTTCATCGACGAAGATGGTCACTTGGTAGTGTTCGACCGCTCCAAGGATATTATGATTCTCAGCGATGGGAGGAAGTTTTCGCCGCAGTTCTTGGAGGCCAGGCTTAAATTCAGTCCTTATCTCAAAGACGCACTGGTTATCGGTCACCAGCGTCCATTTGTGACAGCAATTATCTGCATTGATTATAACACCGTTGGCAAATGGGCTGAGGACCATGGTATCAACTACACCAGCTACACAGAGCTCTCACAATTGCCACAGATATACGACCTCGTTGAAGACCCCATAAGACAGGTCAATAGGACATTGCCGGAGAGCGCAAGGATAAGGCGCTTCGCCAATCTGTATAAGGAATTTGATGCAGACGACGACGAATTGACTAGAACTAGAAAGATACGAAGAGCCTTTGTGGAGAATAGGTACAAAGACATAATTGATGCCCTGTACAGCGATAGAGAGATGATGCACATGGATACTAACATAACCTATGAAGATGGTCGTGTGGTGCAAATCAAGACTGACATAAGGCTTCAGTCAGTCAAAGACGGAGGACAAAAATAATGGACCTCTTTGCGCAGCTCGTCGTGACTGGGATAATGCTTGGATCGATCTTTGCTCTTGTGGCCCTTGGATGGGTGCTGATTTACAAGTGTTCAGGCGTGCTGAATCTTGCCATGGGTGAATTGACCATGATTGGTGGTTATGTTTGCCTGGCCCTCTACCAGAGGTTCGTAACTTTCATGCCTTTGGGATACGCGTTTTTTTTCGCTCTGCTGGGCACGATTTTCGTCGGATTGGTCCTGGGATTGGTAACTGAACGGCTGTTCTTGAGAAAAATGATTGGGGAGCCTATCCTTGCCGTAATCATGGTTACGGTTGGATTGTCCTTCTTTTTCAAAGGCATGGTATTCATCATCTGGGACACAGATACCCAAGTATTTGCGCCACGCGTGTTTTCCATTGAACCCATAGTGGTTGCCGGCATCGCCGTTGGTGAAGTGTACTTTTGGAGCTTTGTTGCGGCGATTATACTCATGGTCATTTTCGTGAGTTTTTTCAAATACACGAGATGGGGGCTGTCCATGCAGGCTTGCGCTGATGACGAAATGGCTGCACTATCCCTTGGAGTGAGTGCGAAGTTTGTGTATGCGCTGGCCTGGGCTATAGCATTTATGGCGGCCGGCGTCGGGGGAACGCTACTCGGCAATATTAACGGATTGAACTATTCTGTGAGTCTTTTAGGACTCTTGGTGTTACCTGTTGTGGTTTTCGGGGGTCTGAACTCAATTCCAGGCGCGATTGTGGGTGGCATAACAATAGGCGTACTGCAGAATCTTACGGGTGGGTACCTGGATTATTATTTCCCGGGCGGTATCAAAGAGATTGCGCCATTTATTTTCATGGTAATTTTCCTCCTTTTTAAGCCGTACGGCTTGTGGGGTTGGGAACGAATAGAAAGGGTCTAGACCATGAGTTATTTGCCATGCGGTACGTATTTTGAGTCTTACGAAGCGGACCAGAAATGGTGGCGTACGCCCTTTATTAAAGGGAAGATGATCCTTATGGTGTTGCTCCTGGCTGTGTTTCCGTACATAGTGGGCAGTCAGTGGCTTAGTGTAGCCTACACCATCAACTACTACATACTCGCAGCGTTAGGTGTACAGCTCTTAATTGGGTATTGCGGTCAGATAACCCTTGGACATGCGGCATTTGTAGCAGTAGGCGGTTATACCAGCGCCATGATGGTGTTATTCGTACCATGGCCCCAATGGATTGTAGATTACGGTCTAGCTTATCCTATAGGTATTGTATGTGGGGCCTTGTTGGCAGGAATATGGTCCGTGCTTTTTGGTCTCCCTTCAGCCCGTGTAAAAGGCTTTTATTTGATCATGACAACCATGGCCGCGCAATGGATCACAGTGCCATTGGTAATAACCCAATATGTAAGCCAGATAGGAGGCCGGGGTCAGTCATTCTCTTTACCTCCTGGTACGATACGAGTAGGGCCATGGGTCATTGATACTGACGAAAAGATTTACTACTTTTCTGTCATACTGGTGCTTCTATGCTTGTTGGCTATGGGTAATCTGCTGCGTTCGAAGGTCGGCAGGGCGTGGATCGCAATCAGGGATAACGACATCGCTGCTGAGACTATGGGTGTAAATATTGTCACCTACAAGTTGCTGGCCTTCTTTACTGCAGGTATTTTTGCCGGCATTGCTGGTGCCTTTTATATTAGTGCCTTGTTTTTTGTAAGTCCTGAGCATTACGAATGGTTTTTCTCGCTATTGTGGGTAGGTATAATTCTCATCGGCGGAGTTGGTAGCATACAGGGGTTAGTATTTGGTTCCATATTTGTGGTCATGGTATTCAAACTGCTCGAAGTAGGTGTTATGGCATTAAGCGAAGTCCTCATGGCATCTTACCCAGAAGCAGGATGGGTCACCACCAAAATAATATTCTTCAAGGAATCCGCCTTTGGATTGGCAATCATCTTCTTTCTAATCTACGAGCCCAATGGTTTGAGCTACCGATATTGGCAACTCAAAAACTACTTTAACCTGTGGCCTTTCTCTTACACTGGAAAGTAACAGCGTCTATGAAGACGCAAATTTCAGGATAACGAAAGGAGGTGTAACAACAAGTTAAGAGGAAAGGCCTCTTTGAAGAACTTGTTGAGTGCGTATCTAAACAACAAACTGGAGGTTCATATGACGAGAAGGTTGTTGCTCATTGCAGTCGCTCTAGTGTTGGTTCCAGCTTTAGCCTGTGCCGCTGATGAAATTAGAGTAGGTTCCATCAATGATCTTACGGGGGCTACATCTGATGTGGGCAAAGATGCCGCCCTCGGTATAAGAGAATGTGTGACATACGTTAATGACAGCGGTGGCGTCAACGGAAAGAAGATAAAGCTTTTCTTGTACGATTACGGATATCGCGTGCCAGAAGCCATTACCATTTATAAGCGATTCAGAGATCAAGATAGGATACAGCTTTTGCTTCAATGGGGAACTGGCGACACAGAGGCCCTTTCTCCAACTGTCAACAAAGACAGAATGGTAACCATTTCCGACTCACTTTCAGGCCATCTGTGTGATCCAAAGAAAACCCCTTACAATTTTATCTACAGTACAGATTATTCAACTAATGCCCGTGCAGCTATTACTGCTTGGTACGAAAAAGTTTGGCTGAAATCTGACAAGTGGAAAAAAGCGCGCGAAGAAGGCAAGAAGCCAAAACTAGTTTGCTTTTACATGTTTGCATCGCCTTACGCTAGTGCGCCAATCAAGGCTATCAAAGACCAAGCTGCACTTCTTGGTATAGAAGTAGGAAAGGATCAGGATGTTGCATTGACTGCGCTTGATGCCAAGAGTCAGGTTTTGGCGGCCAAAGGAGAAGGCGCAACAATAATATGGCATGGTAATACCACCATGTCAGTTGCTACGGCTGTGAAGGACGGATATGCGCTCAAGCTGGAGGCTGACCACATTGTAAACAACTGGGGCTTCGATATGAACTTGGTACGGATGACCCAAGAGGCTGGTGAAGGCGTTATCGGCGCGGCCGCTTGCGCATTTCTAGGCATGGATGTGCCAATGATGGACAAAGTAATTGAGTATTGCAAGAAGGTGAACCCGGGTGTGCCTATCGAAAAGCGAGATATTAGGACTGTGCAAGCCTGGGTCAAAGTAGCCATGGCCTGCGAAGGTCTTGGGAAGGCCGACAAAGCTGGTAAGATCGAGGGGCCTTCTATAAAAGCGGCCTTGGAATCAATGAGAGACTGGTATCCCTTTGACACTAAAAATGCCTTGGGAGTTGGGCCGTACACCGTCACAGCAACAGATCACAGGCCAACACCCGTTTCTTCTTTGTACGCTATTCAGGGCGGTAAAATTGTGTTATTCGATAAGATCAACATGAAAGAGAAATTCCCAGACAAGTGGGAAAGCTGGCTCGGCTGGTAGAAATGGTATAATTCCTTATAGGCCTTACGCCTCGTGATGTTGCGAGGATAAGCGATGCATACACGGGAGAAGGTTGTGGCTGAGAATAGCAATATCTTGAAGATCAACAACATCGAGGTAAGGTACCACGAGGTCATCCTGGTACTCAAGGGCGTTTCCATCGAGGTGCCTGCAGGTGGGATCGTGGCATTGCTCGGGGCAAACGGAGCTGGAAAAAGTACGACATTGAAAGCTGTTTCCGGCCTGCTCAACCACGAGGACGGTGAGGTCACAGACGGCAGCATCGAATTCATGGGCGAACAGATTCACAAGCTTGCTGCCGAGGACATCTCAAAGAGAGGCATCTTCCAGATCATAGAAGGACGTCGAGTTTTCGAGCACTTGACGGTAGAGGAAAACCTTCTGGTCGGAGGGCATCTCAGACCCACAGGTTTGAAAGAGCGATTAGAGATGGTGTATCATTACTTCCCGCGTCTGAAAGAGCGGAGAACCGTTCTTGCAGGCTTTGTAAGCGGAGGAGAGCAGCAAATGTGCGTAATCGGACGAGCCATGATGGCTCAACCAAAACTGATGCTGCTCGATGAACCGTCAATGGGTCTGGCGCCTCTACTCATTAAGGAGATCTTCGAGATCATTCAACGGCTCAACCACGAGGAGAAGATACCTATTTTACTTGTTGAACAAAACGTTAAGCTTGCATTGACTGTTGCTCCTTACGCCTACGTCATGGAAAACGGTCGAATCGTCATGGACGGTCCCTCTGAGAAATTGAAAGAAAATCCTGACATTCGGGATTTCTATCTCGGCCTGACCGATGTAGGCGGCAGGAAAAGCTTTAGAGATGTGAAGCACTACAAGAGACGGAAACGTTGGTTAACCTGACCCATTGAGGTAGAGGAGGAAACATGAGGAAAGCGCTTACGATCTCTGCAATTATACTCGTGGTATTCGGTTTCTGTGTTATGCCTGCCTTGGCTCTCGACCCCCCTGTTATAACCCTTGAGAGGGTTGAGGTTGCAAGCATACAGCCGTTTTACGTGAAGCCTCGTATTGGTTACAAGAACGAGAAAGAGCCAGGTAAAGAGGAGACGTACGGTTACAGTAGTACATTGAGTCTAGCCTATATTTTCAACATAAAGAACCCTAACAAAGAACCCCTCTTGCTGGACGAACTTCAATTCACCACAGACTTTGAGGGTTTTGATGTAAACACTGTTACAGCCTACGAAGATTCGTGGATACCGGCAGGCAAGACAAATCAGGTCCGGGTTGTAGTTATAAATGAAGCCTTTCCAACCTTGGTTAGCCTAATGGTTGGTGCAGAGCACGCGGCCAAGATAGCCGAGAAGAAGACCACTGCTGCAGCCCTTGTGAGCAAATGGTGGAAAGATATCCCTGATTTTTCCTTCCCCATAGGCGTATCGAATGGTACTGCTGTGTTCAAGGATGAGAAGGGTAAGGAAATTAGGTCCGTGTTCAAGGCCTCGTTTGGTGGCCAGAAAAAAGAATAAATAAGCCGTTGTAAATCTTAGCCGGCCTACTCAAACGGGCGAGGTAACATGATATCAACTTGGTGCAGATCATCAGAAACATGGTCTGCACCAACAACAAAAGGAAAAAGCCAAATCGTCTGCAGGAAATTTTATTTAGTACGCTATATAATTGTAGAAAAAAATTGCCCTGAACTACTTCACATACCAGTTTTTACGCAACCTTTATTTCAAACAACATTCGCGAATGATATATGGCTGAAAAACAAGACCCATCTCAGACAAACCTAAACGAGATATCCAAGGAACTCGAACATCTCCGGAATCAAATACGCCGCCACGACTATTTGTATTACGTGTTGGATAAACCCGAGATCTCGGACGCGGAGTACGATCAGCTATACAAGAGGTTAGAGGAACTAGAACGACTCCACCCAGAGCTTATTACGTCGGACTCGCCTACCCAACGTGTCGGCGGGGCGCCGCTGCCCGAGTTTGGTGAACTCGCTCACGCCATTCCAATGCTCTCTATATCAAATGTGTTCTCTGATGCAGAAATGATAGATTTCGATCAGAGGACTCGGAAGACGTTAGGAATCAACAGCCAACTCGTGTACGTAGTGGAACCCAAACTAGATGGTGTGGCCATTGAGATTAGTTACCATTACGGGGCATTAATATCAGCTGCCACCAGGGGAGATGGGTTTGTAGGTGAAGATGTTACAGCCAATGTGCGAACCATAAAGAGTATCCCTCTTCGACTAGTGGGCGAAGGAACTTCTATTCCTCTGATGGAAGTGCGCGGAGAGATATTCATGGATCGGGCCGATTTTGACGCCTTGAACCAAGAGAGGGATGAGTTAGGTCTGCCTGCGTTCGCTAATCCTCGAAACGCAGCAGCTGGGTCCCTGCGTCAGCTTGATCCAAAAGTGACCGCTTCCAGGCCACTGCGTTTTTTGGCGCATAGCATGGGTCGGATAGAAACATCCATACCAGAAAGCCATTGGGAGTTGCTAAGATACTTATCATCCATGGGTCTTCCCGTTAATTTACGTCATGCGAAGCGTTGTGAAGGGGTCTCGGAGGTTTTAAGACACTATCGGGAACTTGAATCAGTTCGTGCTCACCTTCCCTACGAAATAGACGGAGCTGTGGTAAAGGTCGATTCCCTCGACTACCAACAGCAACTGGGCTTTAAGACTCGATCGCCTCGTTGGGCCGTTGCTTTCAAATTTCAACCTATTCAGGCAGTGACGCGGATCAAACGCATAGAAATAGGAGTTGGCCGCACGGGCACTCTCACGCCTGTCGCAGTAATGGAACCTGTGCAAGTCGGAGGGGTGACGGTAAGTCGCGCCTCGCTACATAACCAGGACGAGATTGACAGGAAGGATATCCGAGAGGGTGATACGGTCCTGATTCAACGTGCAGGGGATGTCATACCAGAGGTCGTTAGAGTTTTGCCGGAATTTCGTTTGCCAGACAGTAGGCCCTACCGCATACCTGACACTTGTCCTGTATGCCATTCCAAAACAGTTCGCATTGAGGGACAGGCAGTCAAGCGCTGCCTAAACGTCTCATGCCCGGCCCGTCTAAAGGAAACGATCAAGCACTTCGCTTCCCGCAACGCAATGGACATAGAAGGGCTAGGCGATAAATTGGTTGACGAACTTGTGACCCGGACACTGGTGAGGAGCCCCGCAGACCTTTACTCCCTCAAAACAGCAGACCTTGCCGCGCTGCCCCGAATGGGTCAAAAATCCGCTTCTAAGTTAGTAGCGGCCATTGAGCGATCTAAGACCGTACCCGCAGAAAGGTTTCTCTATGCTTTGGGCATCCCTTTGGTTGGGGAGTTTGTAGCAAGAACCCTTATAGAAAATCTAAAATCTATTGATAGGATTTCTGATGTGGACGCGAGGACTCTGCAGCAGATACACGGGATCGGGCCTGAGGTCGCAAATAGTGTAGAAAAGTTCTTTTCTGAGCCCCACAACCGTCGCATCATAGAAGAGCTTTTGAAAGCTGGCGTTGCGCCAGTCACGGCAACATTCGCTACCCCTTATTCAGAGCTGCCGCTGGAAAACAAAACTTTTGTCTTTACAGGCGCCCTGTCCATCCCACGTGGGGAGGCTAAGCGTCTAGTGGAGGAAGCTGGGGGAAAGGTAGTGAGCACGGTTTCAAAGCGTACCGATTACGTCGTGGTAGGACAAGAACCTGGATCAAAAAGAGACCGTGCAATGGAATTAGGGGTAAAAATTATATCAGAAGAAGAATTTTTCAAATTAATACGGCGCCCTGACGCGGATTGACCTAGCGAGTTTTAAAGTTGACGGGAATCACTGCTCAACTTGGTCTCGCCAGCAACAGAATTTTATAGATGACAGACCTTTAAGCTTATCCTAAGATTTAACCAACTACCGTGATGTTATTTATTGATTAGGTGTTTTTCGGAGATGACACATGAGTGCACTAATTAGGAGACACGTAATCATATCAGGGCGTGTCCAGGGCGTTTGTTTCAGGGCGTTTGCGCGCGACGAAGCGAGAAAACTTGGAGTAAAAGGCTGGGTACGAAACTTGCCAGACGGCAATGTTGAATCTGTAGTTGAAGGGGACCCCTCGGCTGTGGACCAAATGATTAAGTGGTTCCATCAAGGCCCCCCGTATGGCACGGTAACCAAAGTATCAGTATGGGACGAGCCTATAAAAGAACATTACACTGATTTTGAGATACTATACAGCTATGGAAGGATATAGACGATGGGACGCTTTTTACTAGGTTGCATTGCGGCGTCCATCTTGTTTTCTAATCCATCTATTTCGACTCAGCCCGGATATTGTCAGCAAATGGAAGAAGCCTGCTCCAAGCCGGTCATTATTGACGTATATGCAGGGGAGCCTGTTTCCCTGGAAACAATGCTTGATGAAGTTGCTACGGCAAAAATTGTCTATTTAGGCGAGTTACACTCGATCAAGAGCCATCATGAATTCCAGACTTTGGTAATCCGAGGCCTGTACGAGCGCGGATGTGACCTTTCTCTTGGCATGGAGATGTTTGGAGCCGACCAGCAAGAAATACTAAATGGATGGCTTGCTAGCAATAAAAACGTGAGTGACCTCGGTGATCAGCTCGGTAAGGAAAAATGGACCAATCTGCCGGATTATGACTCTCTGCTTAATTTTGCGCGAGATCACGGTATCAAAGTAATTGGGTTGAATGCTTCAAATGATGTAGTGAAAAAAATAGCCCGAGGTCAAATCATGGATCTCACCCCAGAGCAGCAGAAGGGTTTACCTGATGCTGGGTTGCTGGAGCCGAACCCCATATACGACAGGCTCTTAAGACTAAAATTACGCGTTCACAAGGCATTTGAAGGAAAATCTCTTGATGGGGTAGTGCGTGCACAGTTGGTCAGGGACGGGGTGATGGCTGCAACCATTGTCAGACACGTGAAGTCCATGCGTGACAAAGATTCAACCATGGTCGTTATTGCCGGATCAGGACACCTCAATTACGGATTCGGCATCCCCGAAATAGTTAAGAAAAAAATGCAGGTCAAAGACAGAATAATCTTGCCAACGGAAAGCGGACAATTGATACTGTCAGACGAAGAGAGGAGACAGGCCGTGCCCTTGGAGATCACGCATGAAGACCTGCGATTCATACGTGAACCTATTGCAGATTATTTGTACGTGTTTCCGATAATAGCCTCCGACGCCAATGGTAACACGAATAAGACCACGGTAAAGACGGTAAGGTAGTGGTGGGAGGTCTAAGGGGAAAGTTAACATGACGACAATACTGGTTATCGACGACGATTTTTATGTCCGTGAAATGCTAAAGACTGTCTTAGAGGACGCGGGCTATAATGTTCTGGAGGCTGCTGATGGGAATGTGGGAATAAGACTTTTCAACGAAAACAAGGTTCATCTAATAATAACTGACATCATAATGCCTGAAAAAGAAGGACTTGAGACTATCCAAGAACTGAAAAAAACTTCCCCCGAGACCAAGATTATTGCGATGTCTGGAGGGGCTAAGGTTGGTCCCACAACTTATTTGAAGCTTGCTCAGCGCCTGGGGGCCAATAAGGTTTTTCAGAAGCCTATCTCCATTACAGAACTCCTAGGTAGTATTAAAGAATTGTTGGCAAAATAAAATCATTTTGCATTATTAAAACCGTGAGTCTCGTATCGCATCACAGTCCCTCTCCGATTAGCCTACATTATCTCCTGATCAGTTCCCGGACAAACCTTGAAAATTAGGAAATGCTCTCGGTAGAGTCTTGTTCTAAGAGGTGGGCGGGGAAAAAGAGGGTGAAAGTAGTCCCACCGTTTGAATAGCAATCCTCAATCCTGGTGCAACACGAACACGTGCCGATATCTCCAGGACACAGGTCTGTAACTTTCGGGATGCATGAACATCTTGTAGTGTCCACATGGATTTGGAAACCATACCTTTCTGCCAGTACCTTGATTTTTAGGAGATCTGTTCCTGTTCCTCCAGCGTTGAAGGCGTATGGTACGCTCGATTTGTACAGGTATGTTTCTCTTGCCGGATAAAATCCCTCAAAAATATTTGGTCGTTCCGATTCTGCTATCCCCACGCCATAATCTTGAACACTTATGACATATCCGTCCGGGGATTTTTCCCCCCTGACCACTATTTTTCCTCGATCAGGGGTATTTTCAATGGCGTTGCGAATGAGCCCTCCTAATATCGATTTTACAATTTGAGGCCCGATCTTGAGGATAGCCTGATCGATCACAGAGAATTCCATATCTAAAACCCTGTGTGATGCTTTGGAAGTGACTTCATTCTGCAGGTGTGCGAATACATTTGAAATAGATGCTTGAGAATTATCAGCTTCTTCACTCGACAGAAAAATCTCTTCCACGCTTTTCTTCAGGGCTTGAAGTGGTTCTGCGAAACCAGGGTTTTGATCTACCGTCACACTTATCAAGTCTTGAAGATACTCCTTTAGCTTTTGAGTGAGACCGTCTTCCATCAATTCCTTGTTCTCAACTATTTCTGAAACCTGTGCTTCAAGGGTCTTTAGTCTCTCCAAATTTCTATAAATTCGACCAAATGGCAAGTTGGATGTATCAACACCCATTTCTTGCAATTTGCGCTCAAGGATTCGCTCGGAGGCCTCCACAATCGACAGAGGGGTTTTCAATTCATGTGAAAGATGGTTAAGGACCTTAGTTTTTACCCTGTTTAGGCGCTCTAGCTCGTTGCGCGAGTTGATTAACCTCTCGTAATACGTTGCATTCTCAATGGCAAGGGCAACGTTGCCGGCAAGGGCGGACAAGATTTGGACATCTTCGTCTGTGAATTCGCCTAATTTGTTGAGGGCGTATAAGACTCCGAGAGGTTTCTCCCGAGCTTGGAGGGGTACGCATACCATATTTCTGGTTACAAATCCCGATTTGGTTTCTACTGGTCTATAGATCCTGGGATCCGTAGTAGCATCCTGAATCAACGCGGGCTGGCCCGTCCTAAACACCCATCCTGCTACGCCCTTGTCCTTCGGAACTCTGATCATTTCCCTAGCCGAAGAGAGGAAACTTTGTTTGTCTTCAACCATTCTCCAATAAAAGTCATCCCTCTGTTCATCGTGCAGCAATACCCCTGCTCCTTCGCAGTCCAGTACACGCTGAACTTGGTTCACTATGATACGGAGCAGCTCATCTAAATCAGTAGTCGTTGCCAATGCCTTTGCGGCATTGAACAGCAGAAGCATTTTGTGGGGTGATATTTCGTGGGATGAGGCCTTTTGGAAGTCTGTTTCCACGATATTGCTCGGAAATCAAAAGTTTATACTTTCGTTACTTTGACCGGTGTCGTCTGACACGTCTGAATCGAGCTAGATCATACAAGTTTAGTCGAACTATGCCCTGAACAGAACTAAACTAACTGCCAACATTGATGCGGAGACGTTTGCCCTTCATAGCTGATCGAATTATCGTCCTACATTGGTGGGCAATACCTGCGGCCGTGAGCCCTAAGTCTTCGAGCAATTCTTCCCTGGTTCCATGTTCAACAAACCTGTCTGGAATACCCATACGAACAACCTTCATGTCTGTCATACCTTCTTCTTGGAATAGTTCTAGTAGGGCGCTGCCGAATCCTCCAGAGAGAATCCCTTCCTCAACAGTGAGCACCACGCCTGTTTTGGCCGCTAACGTGACAATGATCTGCTTGTCCAAAGGTTTTATGAATCGGACGTCAACCACAGCTATGGATAAACCCTCATGTGCGAGAACTTTTGAAGCCTCTAACGCTGGTGCAACCATAGATCCGATAGCAAAAATGACTATGTCCTCTCCTTCAGCTGCTAGCCGGGCGTTGAAAGGCAATACCTGAGGCTCTCTGTTTAACTCTACACCTAGGCCATGAGCCCTAGGATATCTTATGACGCATGGTCTGCCGCAGTTTATGGCTGTCATCAGCATGTTAGCTAGCTCATTCTCATCTGATGGCGCCATCATGATTAAATTGGGTATGTGCCTACAGAAAGCGATGTCGAAAACTCCGTGATGAGTCGGCCCATCTTCTCCGACTACTCCCGCCCTATCCATAGCAAATACCACGGGATGTTCTTGCATGCATACGTCGTGTATCAAATGATCGTAGCCTCTTTGCATGAAGGTGGAGTATATGGCCACAACAGGTTTGTACCCCTCTGACGCCAAACCCGCAGCAAAGACTACCCCATGCTGTTCTGCAATGCCCACGTCGAAAAAGCGTTTTGGAAACAGCCTTGCGAAGTCGGTGAGGCCAGTCCCATATTCCATGGCAGCGGTGATGGCAACAATCTTCTGGTCTCTTGCACCAAGTTTAACCATTGTACTGCCGAAAACCGATGTGTAGGTAGGGGCAGCATTTATGACTGTAGGCTCGCCAGACGTCCGGTCAAATGGACTCACACCGTGGAATAGGCTTGGATTCTGCTCTGCCTTGCAATAACCTTTGCCCTTGCATGTGATCGTGTGAATAAGAACCGGTTCTTTGAAGCGTTTGACGTTTTGAAAAGTGTCAACTAGATGCTTGATCTGATGACCATCAATTGGACCGACATAATTAAATCCAAGGTCCTCAAATAGTCGACCCGGTGTTACGAATCCTTTAAGGGCTTCCTCGAACTGTTTGGCCCATGCATACATTGAGCGGCCCATCAATCCTGGGATATTCTTAAGGACATTCTTGACTTCTTCTCGAAACCGCGTCACCAGTTGCCCGGTCATTATGCGGTTCAGATATGCAGCGATGGCTCCTACGTTAGGAGATATAGACATCTCGTTGTCATTTAGAATTATAATGAGATCCTTTTCTGCTGCTCCAGCTTGATTCAAACCTTCGTATGACACGCCACAGGTGAGCGATCCGTCGCCCACGATCGCTATAACCTTGTGCTGCCCACCTTCGAAGCATCGTGCCTGAGCCATCCCAGCTGCTACACTGATGGCATTCCCGGCGTGGCCAACATCGAAAAAATCGTATTCGCTCTCTGACCGCTTCGGGAATCCGGCCAGGCCTCCCCTAGTACGAAGTCCGTGGAAAAGAGACCTTCTGCCCGTCAATATTTTATACGCGTATGACTGGTGGCCAACATCGAAGATCACTCTATCCTGCGGCGGAGAGAAAACTTTAAGTAGTGCAATGGTGAGCTCTACTACTCCAAGGCTGGAAGCAAGATGCCCACCTCTTTGGGCCACGGTGTCGATAATAAGCTCTCGCACCTCAGCCGCTAGTTGCTTAAGGGATTCTATGGGTAATGCCTTAACATCATCTGGGCCTTGGATGGTTGCTAATAATTGATTTTTTGGTTCTGAGGTTTTTTCGACATTCATACTCAGACTCTCAACCATTTCACTTAATACGCTCCCCTATATATATACAGAGCCGAGACAGCTGAGACGCTTTTTCCCCTAGAGGTTCTAGCGCTCTCAAGGCATTAGCAATGTGCCACTGCATCTTATCTTTCGCACTTTGCAATCCCACGATTGCCGGAAAGGTCGCTTTTCCTTTCGGTTGATCCTTGCCTACAGCCTTGCCGAGGTATTTGGGATCGCCCTCAATATCAAGAATATCATCTTTTATCTGGAAAACGAGCCCCAAATGTTCTCCGAATTCTCTGAGTATGGACACTTGTTCATCTGATCCCCCAGCAATTAACGCGCCGCATACCAACGATGCCTTTATCAAGGCACCCGTTTTACCGGTGATTATGGCTGTGACTGTTTGTTGATTGACTTTTCTACCTTCGCTGATCACGTCTAGGTACTGACCCTTTATGAGGCCCCTGAATCCACCCGCAACTGCTAGCTCATGGACAGCTTGCAAGAGGCAGTGTAACGGGTAAAGCCTCGATGCCTGGGGACTTGACATGACCTCAAATGCAAAAGTTAGCAGGGCATCTCCCACAAGTATGGCTGTCGCCTCTCCAAATACTTTGTGAAGTGTTGGCTTACCTCGCCTTGTGTCGTCATCGTCCATGGCTGGCAGATCGTCGTGGATCAGTGAATACGTGTGTATACATTCCAGGGCTACTGCCAATGGGATTGCGTCGGAGACGCTGCCGCCTACGATCTCACAAGCTTCCATGGCTAGAATTGGTCTTATCCGCTTTCCACCGGCAAAGACGCTATATCTCATTGCCTCGTGAAGACGCCCATTTCCCTCGTCAGCCCGTGGAAGCATCTCGTCAAGAGCCCTATCAATAATTCCTTTTCTTTCTTTTAAGTATGAATCCAAATCCACTGTTCGAGATTCTATTCCGTTTCTCTGTTGATAGGTATCTTTTCCATGGTGCCTAAAAGCTGTTCGACCTTTCCTTCGACGTCATTCAATATACTGAAAAGGCGTCGGGAAACTTGAATACCTTCCTCAAAAAGTTTGAGACTCTCTTCGAGACCCGCTCCGCCCTGTTCCATCTTTTCCACTATAGTACGGAGCTTTTCGAGGTGAGTATCAAATCTTTCTTTGCTTAGAGAATCGTCTGTTTCAGTTTTGGTCATAATTTAAGTTTCCAGTTTACCTTTTTCCCTAATACAGTGCCATCTTTATTTGGCACGTCCAACATGACCTTATTTTCTCTTTCCTTCTGCTATGAGTTCACTGAGCTCTCTTTTTGCTGCTGTAAGACTTGGATCAACAGTAACGGCCTTTGAAAAAATCTGGGCTGCCAGATCGTAACGCATGAAAAAGTTCTTCTGTATAAACCCTTCCAAGAAATAACCTTCTGCAAGCTTCTGGGGCATCACCCCAGATAATCGTTCATGTAACTTGTTTGCCAATTGCACATCCTCAAGAGCGGTTTTCACATAATAAGCGGGGAAGTTTTGGTGCAATCTGGCTCGGAGCTTGGTCTCTGCAAGGATCAGCATCACCTCTGCGTACAACCCTGATTCCGTTTGGCCATTGCTCTCCAGGGCGTCTTTGGCTTCGTTTAGATGGTCTAAGGCCTCAAGATAATGTGTACTTTCCATAAGCCCAATGCCGGCCTTCATAAGTTCTTGGGGGAGAACATCCTGCCCCGCACTAACCATAACTGGGCAAACTGCCTTCATGGTCAGGATGACAAAGAAACAGAGCCAGCATATGAAGTTCATGGGTAAGATTCTCTCAGACAGTATCGACGTGAACTGTTTACAATATTTATATCACTCTGTAGGTAAAATCAACGAGATAGATATTGAATAAGTATTTGCGGCAGGCTTACGGCTCTTTTCGTAGTTATAGCGACTCCAGAAAGTAAACCCAACTTCAGATATAGTTCTTGTATATCATTCCCGCGAAAGTGCGAATCCAGGAACAAGCTGCCATCGACTCCCACATCACTTCAATAACTGTTTGTCATCAAGAGGAGACGCAAACTAGCGTCTTAATGGCAACCTTCGCTCTATTTAAAGTAAACAATCCCAATAGGTCGCTCCTCCAGATGGGCAAACCACTCCATTTCAAAAAACATTTGTAGAAGGGCTCTGGCTACTACTTACAGTTATGAAGTTGGTATCTTGGTAAGCCCGCTAACAAAGAACCTCTTCTATCTCACCACTTCTATGACCACGCGACGACCTTCACGTTCAGAGGATACGCCTTGTAAGTCTCTTTCCGGAACTGCGCCATGGGGAACAATCTTAATGCGAGAGGCTGGAACGCCGAATCTTTTAGTAAGGTATGCAGCAACCGCTTCTGCTCGCTGCCGCGACAGCTTTATGTTGTATTCTGGTTTGCCTCGTCCGTCCGTGAATCCATGTAGCACGATTTGCGCTGTTGGACTCTGTCTAAATTCCCTGACTGCTGCCTCCATTGCAGCTAAATTGGCAGAGTTTGCCGAAGGGTCAGCAGAGGTCACAGATACGCTGTTGAGATCGAATGTTACTACGTTGCCAGAGGGTTTTAGGGGTGCCTGCGATGTTGGCGCAGCGGGTCGCTGGCAAGGTATTACGAGAAAGCGCTTCATCCATGCATGCCATTCTGCCGGACTATTAATGGCATCGGCGTTGTGATATGTGCCTCTTCCTCTCTCGGCTATGCCTTTGAGCACATAGGTTCCCTCCTGCGCATTTCCTATTTGGAAGGTGTGAATTTGAACATCGGGATTGGTCGCGCAGATTTGTTCTGCTATTTTTATAGGATCTGCTTTGCAGGATTCGATACCGCCCCCTATAACAACAATGACAGATTTTCCCTGCAATCCCGCAACATCGTCTGCAGCGCCCCTGAGGCCGGCTGAAAGCGCACTTACCCCGTACGATATCGATTGCGGGAATGAATTGATGAACCGCTGCGGATCCCAAGGCTGTACGGCAAGGATACTCTCCGTACTCTCACAGCCCATTCCCACTTTAAGGCCGTAATGCCTCAATCCCACATTGAAAAAACCATCTGCCGTGATAGGCATCGCCTCCTGGAAAAAGGTCATTTGTTTGAGAAGGAATTTGTAACGGTCTCTTTCCTTCATGAAACCAGAAGCATCGAAGAGCACCAGGATGTTTGGTACGCCCTTACAATCATCAGATTCTGCTACAGGCGCGAACAAAGCCACGATCAAGGATACAATCACCAATCGCTTGATCAACATACCTGTCTTTGCGCCCATTTGGCCTCCAGATACCTTGCCACCATCAAAGATGGCTGGATCATCGATTCCCGTGGAACTATCAGAGCATGAGCACGTTGTCAATAAATTAAGCAAAAGGGTTATCGAGGCCTATAGTACGATAGGGGCACAGATGTGAGTCCCTTGGACTTTACGCAACGCAACATTTCGTCTATGTGCCTTGCGGTGCTAGGTCGATCATGCATTAGCACTACGTCTTGGGCCGCAGCCCTCTTGAGGGACCCAATTACCCTGGAAAATGGCCTGGGATCTAACTGTAACTCCATCTCCCAGTCTTTTGTGTCCACGTCCCACCATACGATTTGGTATTTCAACTCAGCCAGTGTTTCATAGCAAACTTTCTCATTTCCTCGCCACGGCGGAGCGCCGTAAGGAAAACGGAAAAACCGATCTTGTGTGTTTGGATCACCACCGGCTTCCTCTATCACTTCCTGAATGATATCATGCGCCGACCTTATTTCTCTCTCCGCCTGTTTGGCCGAGATAGAAGAGAAAGCAGGATGCGAATACGAATGATTGCCTATTTCATGACCGGCCTTGATCGCCCAAACAGCTATGTCACGTAATTCTTTACTCACAAGATTTCGACCAATGACAAAGAATGTGACTTTATGCTCTGTCCGACTTAGAGCTTCTACAACACGTGAGCTGCAAGGTTGCGGCCCATCGTCGAACGTGAGGTACAACGAACTACAGGATGGCGGTGCATAGAGAGGGATCTTCCAGGTTCGGTCGAGGAGTGATTGCACAGACCTAGTCTCTCCATAGAACGGCTGAGCTAAATCGTGACGACCTGATAACAGGACCAAAATCTGCTCTATGAGACTTGGCTGTGCACCGCTTGAACCTACAAGAGCCGCCGTAGAGAACAGAAATTGGCGCCTGCTGAATGTGGGGACAAAATTGCTCTTATCAAATGCAGGCGTTCCTTTGCCTGACGGCTCCCTGTTTCCGTGCGGTCGCGTCTTTACCATTTCTCTTGATCATTTCTTTAACAAGAAGCACTTCTCGTCGCCCACTTCCCCTTTTAGGTGGTAATCCAACTGGCCGGCAGGAATTTCTTTGACTTGATATACAACATCCCATTCTTTTGATTTATCGTTCCAAGAGTATTGCTGCAGGGATATTTTCTTGCCGGTATCAATATACAGGAGCAAGTACCATCCCCCGTAAATTTTTGAAAAGCAGGTCTTAATGTATTTAACATTTGGTATTTCTCTTGCGAACTTGATAGCGGCCTGATTTATTTCCTCCTTTTGGAGCAGTTCTGGCATATCCGACGCCTTATCTGTACCTTTGTTAGATACATAGTCAGGGGGCGGGGGAGGCGGTTTAAGCAATGGATCTGAAGCTAAGGCAGATTGTCCGGTCGAAGGGGTTTGCGATTCTTTAGCGACGGGCTTCGCGCTCCTGAGCCCAGGGACGCACCCCATGAGAATTATAGCCACCAGCACCGTCAGCAAGAATGCTGAGGATAAGCAGAATTTGCCCACGTCATACCTAGTAACAACCATTTAGAGATGCCTCAGAATACCATTACTGGACAAAAAAGGCAAGTTTATTTGACGATATCTGTCTTAAATTACATGATGTTAGTCAGAGATTTGCGTTCTATTAATTATAAACCAGGTTAGTTATTGATTTTACCCTACTGTTTTATTAGTCATTTATCCTAGGACCGTATGAAAAAATGCCGTTTGTTGGTTGTATGTATTATTATGGAGCTATGAGAAAGACTAATCAGAAAATAGTGGCCCTTGTGGGCAGACCAAACGTAGGCAAGTCCACGCTGTTTAATGCCCTGGTTGGGCAGCCTAAGGCATTGGTGGAAGACCTACCCGGTCTCACGCGGGACCGGAACTATGGAAAGTGTACGATAGACGACAAGTCTTTTTGGGTAGTCGATACTGGTGGTTTTGAGCCTGACAGTTCTGACGAGATCCTGTCTCAAATGCGTAGCCAGACCATGCTGGCTATAAAAGAGGCGGACGTCATTGTTTTCATAGGCGATGGTAAGGCGGGGCTGCACCCATCTGATTACGATATTGTAAGAATGCTTCAGCAATCCCAGAAAACCGTTTTATATGTAGTTAATAAAATTGATTCTGAGAAATGGGAGGCTTTCGCATTCGATTTTTATTCCCTCGGAGTGGACAATTTTTTCGCCCTGAGTGCCAAAACACGCTATGGCTTCGACGAATTCCTAGATGCCTTGGTTTCTGAAATCTCGGGCGACGAACTCACCACTCACTTCGAAACTGAAAAAGGGGACTTTCCCAGGGTTGCTATAGTGGGAAGACCTAACGTAGGAAAATCAACGTTGATAAATCTTCTTGCAGGCGAGGAACGAGTTCTGGCGCACCCGGTGCCAGGGACCACCAGAGATTCAGTGGATATTGTAATCAAGCGGGACGGGAAAGGCTATCTTTTTATCGACACAGCAGGAATACGCAGGCGCAGCCGTGTTAGTGACACAGTGGAAAAATATAGCGTTATGAAAACATTTCAAAGCATTCTTCGCTGCGACGTTGCTATTCTTCTGCTGGATGCCGCGGAACTTGTTACTGAGCAAGATGCCAGAATCGCTGGCTATGCCTTCAACCACGGTAAGGGAGTGATCATTGCCATTAACAAATGGGACTCAATACCCAAAAATCAAAACACCGCAGACGTATGCATCGCAATGGTCAAAAAAGAGCTAAAGTACTTGGACTATGCACCAGTAATTACAATATCCGGATTAAAGGGGACCAGGGTACCACGGCTATTTCCTCTCATAGACGAAATAGTGGAAGCATACCGAAAAAGGGTTTCAACTGGTGAATTGAATAGATTTTTGAGGGAGGTAGTAGATGTTACTCCACCAGGTATGTATCGAAAGACTAAAAGGATTAAGATCTACTATGCGACTCAGACAGATATTTCACCCCCTACAATAGTGCTATTCTGCAACTATCCGGAAGCTATACATTTTTCTTACCGGCGGTTCCTGACAAATCAGATTAGGGAGAGGTTTGAATTCCGTGCTTCACCCCTAAGGCTTCTCTTCCACAAACGGACTGGCAGGGACATAAAGAAATATGGACCGATGGATAATGCCTAGTAGAAAAATATATTGACATGACGTTTGAGCGTCGTAATGTTTTTCCTACGCCTGTCTTATATACTGACGATGAGTGACTGTAATACATATATTGTTTGTATCACAAATTTGGAATGGGGAAGCCTGCCTGGCAGTGCATCCGTCAGTTCATTTCGACGGCTGCCACGTCGATTAAATAGAGAATTATGAGCGATCTGAAGACAAAACCAATCGTTCGTTTTGGGGAAATTCAGGATCTTATTAAGTCTTATTATCCCGATGCGGACCTTGATCTGCTTCGTCATGCCTACATATTCTCGGCCCAGGTTCACCAGGGGCAGACGAGGATGTCTGGCGAACCTTATCTGGTGCATCCCGTTGCGGTAGCAGGTATCTTAGCGAGTATGAAGCTTGATGAAGCGTCTGTGGCCACTGGTTTGCTCCATGACACGGTAGAGGACACTCTCACTACCCTGGACCAAATAGAAGAGATCTTCGGTAAAGAAATAGCTCTCCTGGTTGATGGCGTCACCAAGATTAGTAAAATCGAGTTTCAATCTCGGGAAGAGCGACAGGCGGAGAACTTCAGGAAAATGATACTCGCCATGAGCCGCGATATCAGGGTTCTCCTCGTTAAGTTGGCTGATCGTCTCCACAACATGCGTACAATGGAGTATATGCCGCCGGACGCCCAGAAGAGAATAGCTTCAGAGACCATGGAGATATACGCGCCCCTGGCTGCTCGATTAGGCATTTATTGGATGTGGACCGAATTGGAGGACCTTTCATTCCGATACATCGACCCCGAGCGTTACAATTACATAAAAGAACGGTTGGAAGAGACCCTGAAACTCAGAGAAGGCTACGTGAACAACGTCCTGGCAATTATAAGAGAAAAACTAGCTCAATACAATATAACGGCTATAACCAAGGGGCGAAACAAGGAGATCTATAGCATACATCGCAAAATGCTAGCCCAAAATCTGACTTTCGATCAAATTCACGATTTGACGGCCTTTCGGATCATTTTGAACAGTGTAAATGAATGTTATGCAGTGTTAGGCCTTATCCATTCGCTTTGGCGACCCGTTCCTGGAAGGTTCAAAGATTACATCGCTATGCCAAAGGGAAATGGGTATCAATCCTTGCACACTACGGTGATCGGACCCGAAGGAGCGCGTATCGAAATACAGATCCGTACAAACGAAATGGATCTTATCGCGGAGGAAGGTATTGCGGCTCACTGGTCATACAAGGAGGGCAAGGCAGTCGAAGCTGAAGATGCCAAGGTAGTAAATTGGCTGCGACAGATGATGGAATGGCAGCAAGATCTCGAAGACCCACGCGAATTTTTCGAGAACGTTCGTGTGGACTTGTATCCTGATGAAGTTTACGTTTTCACTCCCAAGGGAGAGGTCAAAGAATTTCCCAAGGGTGCCACACCCTTAGACTTTGCCTACTCCATACACACGGAGGTGGGGCATCATTGTACGGGCGCCAGGGTTAACGGCAAAATGGTACCCCTAAAGTATCAGCTAAACACGGGCGACACCGTAGAGATCATAACTTCCATACATCAGCGACCCAGCAAGGACTGGCTGAAGTTTGTCAAAACAGGCAGGGCTAGAGCAAAGATAAGGCATTATGTCTTGGCCGAAGAGCGGGAACGGTCAATTGAAATAGGTAGGGATAGCGTAGATCGAGAGCTAAAAAAATGGAAAATAGACCTCACCAGGGCTGAAAAAGACAGTGAAATCTTAAAGCTCGCAAACGAACTTAGCTTCAAGACAGAAAACGACTTCTATGCCGCTATTGGATATGGCCGCCTATCCCCGAAGATAGTTGTTACCAAATTAGTGCCTGCATCTGAGAGGGAAAAGGGCAAAGCCATAGTTTCTGAAGAAGTGTTGGCGCCGAGAAAAAGAGGAGACGGAAAAAGCGGCGTCAAAGTGCAGGGCTTACAGGACGTGATGGTTAATTTTGCTCGATGTTGCAACCCTCTTCCCGGCGATCCAATACGCGGTTACGTGACGCGAGGAAGAGGAGTGACCGTACACAAAGAGGATTGCGACAACCTAAAGGTTGCCGAGAGGAAACGTCTAGTCGACGTTTCATGGGACGAGGAGCAGCCTCTAAAACGCACGGTGGGAATAACCGTGGAAGCAGAGAACAGGACCGGACTACTGGCTGCCATAAGTGGCGTCTTTTCATCCAACGATTCTGACATCATGCAGGCAAACGTCAAAACAGTGAACGATACCAGAGCCCTGGGAGTTTTTCAGATTTCGGTGCGCAACCTCGAACACCTAACTCGGATCATCAATGCCTTACGAAGCCTTAAAGGCGTTTCAAGAGTCGAGAGGACGGGCAAAGTCTGATGTCGGCGTTACCGCGTGTTAATGTTTTTATCGGATTATCAAAGCTAGACCTTATTTGCGGGCATGGTTTGCCGTCTCATTCCCGTGAAAATGGCAGAATCCATTTTAATGGCACCCATGTTCCCCCAGCCGAGACACTAGCCCAGTTTTACATTGAGAGTCACGCAGTATCCTGACCAGTTTCGAGTAGGTCGGGTGAAGACCTCCTTTTTCTTAAGGAGCTTTCATAACCTTATTGGACCGAATGCATCGCGTGCATACCCTGGCTCTTCGCACCGTCTTGCCATCTTTAGTTAGGATGCGAACCGTCTGGAGGTTTGGAAGCGATATTTTCTTTGTACGGTTATGGGCATGGCTTACGTTGTAGCCCCGTAAAGGGCCTTTACCGCATATTTCACAGGTCCGAGACATATTACTATCTCCGTGTCGCCTTAGTTTTGATCTATTAAATCACTGTCGTTCTTTAGATGCCTCTACAAAGGCCATCCTTAGCTGGAAAAGAGTATCCTTAAGTATTCTCTTTTCCTGGTCCGTCAGGTTTCCTTCAGTCTTCTGTTCAAGGAGGGCAATCAGATCTATTGTGTGCTTTGCTCCCTGTAAGTCTTTGTGCGCTTGTTCCTGACCCTGTATTTTCAACAAGCCGAGCTGCAACAGCGCTGTTTCTGCCAGTCCCAAGATGAAGCCAGAAAAATCCACCGGCGGCAGGGGCCGTCTAGGTTCCTCTTTGCCAATTCGTGTCTCTTGAGGCCCTTTATCTTCTTTAGGCTTTTCTTCCTCTCTTTCGCGCCGTTGGGACTCCGGTTCAGGGCGACTTTCGCCCTCTTCTGTAAATCTCCTTTTATCTCGTATAGTAAAGCCCTGGTTTTGGCTAGATTCGTCTTGCATCCTTTTATCCTCCATTTACAAGACGGATTAATATATCATAACCCTTTCCTGGGATAAATAGGATTTCTGCTCTCGAATTCTTTCAAGATCTTTCGAGAATATTCGTCCACCTCTTGAGGCACCACAATATTGGCCGTTACAAGAAAATCGCCTCTTAGGGGATCAGATAGAGAAGGGAAACCTTTTTCTCTAAATCTGAACACTGTACCGGACTGAGTGCCCGGCGGGATTTTCAAGACCAGTCTTCCGTCTGGACCAGGGATCTCAATGGGGCCACCCAAAATCGCCTCCACCAGCGTTATTCCCACACTAAAATATATATTTTTCCCCTCTCTCCGGAAAAGTTCGTGAGGCTTTACTGTTATGTCCAGGTACAGGTCGCCAGGCGCTCCTCCTCGAATACCTGGAGCACCTTGTCCCGGGACGCGAATTCTGGACCCAGTATCAACACCGGCTGGAATCCTAACGTCTATTTTCCTATCTTTTATGCGAACAAAAGCGTGGACGCCTTGATAGGCCTGCTCAAAATCCACCGTTAAATTATACTCATAATCTCGACCCCTTGCTGGGCCAAAATTCCTTTCTCTACCAAAAGATTGGGATCTCACAAACTGGGAAAAGAAATCCTCGAAGATACCGCTACCAGCAGTTTCGCCGAAATCATACGATCTTCCGAAACTGTATGCCCGCCTCCCGAAGACGCCTCCCGAAGCATACGAACCTGTTTCCTGCTGCCTCCAGCCTCCTGGCTCGTGGCCATACATGTCAAAGCGTCTTCTCTTTTCAGAGTCGGACAAAACCTCATAAGCCTCCGATATTTCTTTAAATCGCTGTTCTGAAGCCTTACTGTTGTTGTTGAGGTCTGGATGATACTGTCGGGCTAGGCGTCTATATGCACGCTTTATCTCTTCATCTGAAGCGTCCCGACGGACTCCCAACACTTTGTAAGGATCAGGTCTAGGCATTTCCATAGTTCCGAACTGTCTTTGCAAAAGCTAGGTACACTTAATCGGAGCAATCAACGCATACGGTTCGTTCTGTATGAATAGAAGCTTTTGGAAGTACTATTTCAAGAATTCCGTCTATGTACGTCGCACTAATCTTTGAAATATCAGGGACACCGGGTAATGTGAATCGCCTTTCAAAGAACCCTTGGACGCGTTCTATGGCATGATAAACGGCCATCTTGGGCTCAGATTCTAAATTCCTTGTCCCGGAAATAATCAGCGTCGTTCCTTCAACTTCCAAGTTGATGTTATCCTTACCCACTCCCGGCAATTCAGCTCTAAACATCAATGCCTCAGGAGTCTCAATAACATCTACTACTGGATACCACTTTACACGTCTCTTTTTTCCAGCTCCGGGCAATTTCATATACAGAGTTTGATGCGCTCTCTCGTGAAAATCTAGCAAGTCTTTCAGTGGATCCCATTTGTTTAGAGTCATGAAGGTCTCCCGGGTTTGAATTAATTACCCATTCTGGGCAGCCCATCGCATCCAAAATTATGACTTTTCATGTATATAGTCAAGACCGAAGGTAAGTCGAATTCAGGAGGGGCGGCTGAGCTCAGAGGGTTACGGAGTCATGCCTTTACTTTGAACTTTGGGTTTCGATCAGGTAATTGGCCCTGCGAAGCTTTTCGAGCAGTAAAGCCCCCTTGCCTTTAGGGACATTTATAGTGTGGGGCACAAACCGAGTTCCAACTTTTGACACAAATATAGGATTAGCTGGCTTGATTTTTGGATTCATCGCCAAAACCTCACGTGCTGGAACGCCCAAAAATTGGGATATCTGTGCTATTGAAAGGTCGTGCGCCAACTTGATTCCCATGAGTTGTTCGAAGACCAACTGGGGTTGCTTTGGGACATGTAGGCCATAAAACTGTCGGTGTGCGTTTATTACGCTGAATGCGATCCACCGCGTGATCAGCTGTTCTGAAGTTGCTGGAAGTGGAAGATCCCAGAAAGACGTTGCATCCCATTTTAGCTGAGCATCTCTCACAGTGGATAACGTAGATATGTATGCCGCAGCAGCCAGGAGCCAACTTTCACCTTTTATCTGAGAGCGAAGAGACTTGACACGAATTGCGAAACACCGAGTCGCCAATTGGATGTCCATTCTGTCGTCATGCCATGCATCGTCCTCCATCTCGAGCCCTTCTTGCTTGTCGCAAGGCTTATCGAGAAACCATACTCCTGAGTAGGAAGATTTCTGATTGGTTTTCGCCATCCCAGGGAGGACCGATGCAAACAATACAAACTCACTCGGTACCCCTGATTTACTTAAGAGGTCTTTCATCAACCAGCCTCGCCTGTCGTATTGGATAAGCCATTCCATGAGAACGCTTCTGGCGTCCATCAGCAAAAAATTCAATTGGTTTGTAATTCGATATCTAACATCAGATCTTTCAAGAGGTATCGATTCGCTAGCAAAATGGAACGGCTTTTGCCAGATTTCCGGTGGCAGTGAATATCTCACATGGGTAGTGGTTTCTACCTCTTTTTCAGCTGCTTGGGGACGATCGATAAATCCAAATGTAAGGACAAGCAAAAGAATGATGCACAAGTTGCGAGCAATATTACTATAACAGAGGCCGATTCCCGTTGAGGTGTCTCGCTTCAAGCAACGAAACCGCCTCTTGGTCCCTTTTGTACGCGTTTCGGCACGACGAGACGTCTCAGCGCCAATTGATATATACCGCTGACTCATTTCGACGGCGCCGACAGCTCCTGCTCTATTTTACGCAGTTTTTGCTGCACAAGTAGGTTATCTGGATTTACTGATAGAGATTTGCGATAAGATTCTGCAGCAAGTTCTTTCATATCGAGAGCAGCCTGAACGTCTCCTAAATGGTCGAAAATTATTGGGTCTGCAGGCACCTTCTGGATAGCCTTTTCTAAGTAGGGCAAAGCATCTTGGTGGTTTCCTTTCTTGTGAAGAACCCAGGCCATAGAATCCATAATGTACCCGTCTTCTGGTTTTAGTTCTATGGCCCGGCGTATCAAACGTTCACCCCGCTCCAAGTCTGATGACGAAGAAACTAAAGTATAACCAATGAAATTAAGGGCCCCTGGATCATCTGGTTTTTCCTCAAGTATTTTCTCCATCTCAGCCAAGCCCTCCGAACGTCGGCCGCTTTTTTCCAAGCAGTTGCCCAGCGCATAGCGAATCCTGTAATCTTTAGGGTCTATTTCTAGGATTTTCCTGTATATAACCATAGCCTCTTCCAATCGGTATAGTTCCTCCAGAATGGATGCTTTGATTTCAAGTAGGTCAGTATCAGTCGTATCAGGAAGTATTGCCTCATCAATATACCTGATTGCCTTGTCGTAATTCTTCTTGCGAAGAAACATGAGGGCTAGCATGACCCTTGAGTTGATAAACGTCGGCTGACCTTTCTGAATTTCCAGGAATTCCTTCTCTGCTTCATCCAGTTTACCTTGTTCTTTGAGTATGCGACCGAGCTGAAACCTGGCCTGATCCCATCCGGGTTTGGCTTGAAGCACCTTATCCAGCATTTCCTTGGCCCTATCAAACTGTTTTTGTTCAGCTAAAATCAGGGCCATGCGTATTTGAATACCTAAATTAGACGGTGCAAGCTTACTCAGTTCCTCGAAGACCTCATATGATTCGGGAAATTTTTTTTGATCCGCTAAAATTTGGCCTAGCTTCAAGCGAGCCGTGATGTTGAAGGGGTCCAATTTTATCGCTTCCCTGAAACACTTCTCTGCTTCAGGATAATTTTTCTGAAAGCCGTAAACCGTTCCCAGCTCAAGATATGCTTGGGGCGCTGCCGCATCCTTCTTCTCAATAATCTGCTGAAACAATTCTATGGCCTTGTCGTATTTCTTGGCTTCGACATATACCTTGGCGAGATAGAACATTCCCTCCTTTTCATCTGGAAATTGTGATATCATTTTCTGAAACGTGCTTTCAGCGTCGTCAAAGAGGTCTTGGGACGCCTGAAGCGACCCCAGGAAAATATAAAGATCTCTGTCGTCCGGCTTTAGATCAAGTGCCTTGGCGTAACATTCAGCAGCCCGGGCACGATCATTCGTAACCGTGTAAATTTTCCCCAGCAAGGTGTAGGCCGGCTCAAAATTAGGGTCAAAAAGAATCGCCATTCGACTCATCAGAAGCGCTTCTGCGATCTTCCTGCTACGGGCAAGTACGTTTGCCATCCTCGTATGGAGGTATGCCGAGGTGGGATCAAGCTTCAGCGACTTGCGCAGATACTTTAAGGCAGATTCTTGATCACCCACCGCCTCAGCGTCCTCAGCCAATAGAAAAAAATATCCTGGATCTTTTTCTAAGTCCGGGTGTTGGATCGACCCAGGAGAGACCAAGCGGTCCTGGAACCCGTAACATGGCAAGAAACAGTAGCTAAACAGAAATATTATCTCCACACAGATTAACGAAACTGCGGTTAAAATCTTCTTGAGCATATTGTAATCCAAGCTTTGCATTTTTTAGTTCGACCTTTTGACTTGCGTTCCACTTATATAAGTGATGTTTTCACAATACGACATGGTATAGTTGCCGACATTTGTATTGCCCTTTTGAAACAGATCTCGAATTGCCTTTCCACAGTGAGACTCATAGTAACCCAAATTCAGCTAATCACCGGAAAACGCACTTGGCCGGAGGGATTGGATAGCCTTATGATAAGGCGGGTTGCCGAACACCGCGCTTCCAGCCACCAGCACATCGGCACCGCACTCATAAAGGTCGGGGGCGTTTTTTGACGTCACTCCACCGTCTATTTCAATAAGAATATTGAAGCCTGAACAGTTTATCATTTGTCTGAGAGCCCGTATTTTCTCCTTCATACTTTCTATGAAGGTTTGGCCCCCAAACCCAGGATTTACGGTCATGATCATGATGACATCAACATCGCTGAGTAGATATTGTACCGAATCCAGTCCAGTCCCCGGATTTAAAGCTAGCCCTGCTTTCATACCGAGGTCCCGTATCTGCCCGAGGACCCGGTGAACATGATGCGTTGCTTCGGGGTGCACGGTCAGGATGTTTGCGCCAGCGGCTTGAAAATCATGGATGTACCTCCCGGGATCCATTATCATGAGATGAACGTCAAGCGGAACTTTGGCAACTTTCTTTATGGCATTAACAACCAGAGGACCTATACTGATATTCGGCACAAACATACCGTCCATGACATCTACGTGAAGCCAGTCTGCACCCCCATTCTGCACGTCCACAACCTCTTGTCCTAAACGTGAAAAATCTGCTGAGAGGAGCGAAGGAGAAATTATTCCATGGCTGTTAGCAGTCATATTCTAATACCTTATACTTTTCTGAATCTTTACGTCCAAATACGACACGTTGCTGGGGTGCTTAGAGCTCAAATAGGACAATTCCTTGGACAGATTTCTTACAAGCCTACACCAGGGATCTTGTGGCCGCAATGGCGGCATTTACCCTCTGACACAGACAGAACTCTGGTTGTGTATCCTCTCCTGTCAATCACCAAACCCTGACACTGGGGACAGAAAGTCTTTTCGCCTTCGTCCATGGGAACGTTTCCAATGTAAACGAACTGAAGTCCAGCGTCGAGACCAATCTGCCTTACCTTCCTGAGCTTTTCGACATCGGTAGGTGGCAAGGCCATTTCTTTATAACGAGGATAAAAACGACTAACATGCCAAGGCGTTTCCGCGCCTAGTCGCGTGCGTATAAAATCGGCCAAACCTCTCACTTCCTCCCAGCTGTCGTTCAGCGTCGGAATTAATAGGGTAGTCACCTCGAGCCACACTCCCATACCTTTCATCATTTGCAGCGATTCAAGGACTCCTTTGAGGTGCGAGTGGCAGTACCTCCGATAGAACTCATCATTAAACGCCTTCAGGTCAACGTTTGCCGCATCAATCAAGCCACGTGCGTCCTCCAGCATCTCGGGGGACATGTAGCCATTAGTCACCCACACGTTGTGCAGATTCCTCTTGTGAGCCTCTCTCATAGTATCTTTGGCCAGTTCGTAATAGATTGTGGGCTCCGTATACGTGTAGGAAATACTCTGGCAGCCTGTGCGAACTGCCATTTCAGCTATACTTTCAGGAGAATAAGCCTGCCCAGTGATCTTGCCGTGGTCCCTTGGTACCTGGGATATCGAATAGTTCTGGCAAAAAGAACATCTAAAGTTGCATCCCATGGTTGCTATAGAAAATGACGTACTTCCAGGTAAGAAGTGAAACAACGGTTTTTTTTCTATGGGATCAACATTCGTTGACACTATCTTGTCATATACTAGTGTGTAAAGCGTTCCATCTCGGTTTTCTCTGACGCGACATATTCCTCGTTTACCGTCCTTGATTCTACATCGGTGTCTGCAGAGGAAACATCGGACAGCGCCTTTGTCAATGCTTTGGTATAGCAATGCTTCTTTCAACGTTTTCCTCCTTAAAGACGCTGACAAGTCTTGAAGCAAGATTGTCAAAATATCCGTTGGACATTATGAGGATAAGATCTTGTGGTCTGGTATTGCTGATCAAGAATTCGAGTATTGTGTCAGACGAATCAAAAGAGTTAGCCGAGATACCTCGCGCTCTTAAAGCAGATACTACACGGTCCGAGCTAAAACGACTATCCAGTGGATCCGTGGGCCGGAAGTCTGGCTCCCTGATGATAACCACGTCAGCGTTGGCTAAAGAATCTACATAAGCCTCTTGAAATATGGCAGTGCGACTAGAGTTGGATCTTGGCTCAAACACGGCCACGAGCCTTTTCGGGCGCCAGTGGAATCGAACGGCCTTCAACGTCTCTCGCACCGCAGTGGGATGATGAGCAAAATCGTCAATAACTGTTATTTTAGGTGTTGAGAGCAATACTTGTTGCCTTCGGGCTGTCATCTTGTAAGTGGCGAGAGCACCAAGTGACGTTTGGGGAGTAACACCTAACAGGTCAGCTATTGCTACGGCTGCGAGGGCATTTAATGCATTGTGCATTCCTATGAAAGAAACTGTCCCCTCTGATACCGTAGTCTGTTCTTTTTCAATGCATAGTTCCATGCCAATGCCGAGGTTTCTTACCTCTTTCAGCGTCCACACGGAGTCGCTATTTATACCATAGGTAACAGTTCTCGGGTGACGGTCTATTAACGCAGTTAAATTCGGATAGTCTGCGCAAACCACTAAGGCACCTTCACAGGAAGTTTTACCTGCGAATACGTTGAACTGCTCCTCGATCTGCAGTACGTTGTCGTATATGTCCGCGTGATCAAATTCGCACGAAGTGACAACGCCTATGTATGGCCGATAATGAAGTATTTTTGGGCTCTTGTCAAAGTATGCCGTATCATATTCGTCCCCTTCCAAAACGAAATATCTGCCTTTGCCCATGCGATAGTTTGCCCCTGTGTTGCCATGGATACCCCCTATGAAAAAACTCGGATCCAGCCTTGCCTCAATAAGAATCCAGGCCACCATAGAGCTGACTGTAGTTTTTCCATGGGTTCCAGCAACCACGACGGGCTTTTTGTCTCTAAGGAAAAAGTGGTTTAGGCATTCTGGGAGCGAAGCATAAGGGACGCCAATCCTCTCCATTTCTAAGGCCTCGGGATTATCCTTCCGAACAACATTGCCTACAACTACTAGATCAGGAGGCGGCAACAGGTTTTGGGGTCCATAGCCGATTTTGACTCTAATGCCCAGCTCATCTAGGATAATACTGGCTGGTGGATACGCCGATTGATCAGAACCGGTCACTTTTATGCCCAAGCTATGTAGCAACCCAGCCAATGAGGACATCCCTGTCCCGCAGATGCCCATTAGATGCACATGCCTAAGTTCATCCAGGCCTTTGAATGGAAGAACAACACTCCCACTTGATCGCTTTATCATGGTTTCGTGCCTATCACCGAACCACCATACTGTCAACATAGCCCGGAACGGTTGCTTGCATGTTTTAGTTTGTGGCTCACGTCATCAGCACGAAAGTTAACGCGTACTATGTCACTCAATCAGCCCGTGGCATTATCTAATTCTTTCAATCGATCTTCGGCTCGTAGTAACAGCGTTTTGGGGAATGAACTAGTCCTTTTTTCTTTAATGAATCGATAATCTTGGACACCTCCTTGGAGTCGATATCCAAAGACTTTGCTATATCCCCTGGCCGTACAGGCTTACCTGCCTTTTTCATCGCAGCTAGAACCAATTTCTCGTTGTCAGCCATTGCAACATCTCCTAACTAGTTTTAGCACCCTCTGATAGTCCTTATTGTGCTTACTTTAACCGGTATTCTACGTTGATCGTTAATATCCTGCAACTTGAAAGGAAAGCTATGTTGAACAATAATTTGCACAGAGATTTGCTGTACGCTACACACCTTAACAATGTCCCAATGGGCAGCAGAGGAGTGCATCATGGACAAGAGGTATCCCATTGAAATCACCGCTCTAGATGGATCTCACTTCCTTATTCGCCAAGTCCAAGAAGACGACCGCGTCGGACTCCAAGTGTTTTTTCAGGCTCTTTCGGAGACTGAGCGTTGGTTTAGTAGAGTCAATACGGCCGATCCCATGACACTCAACCAATGGTTTTGTGACATGGATGAAGAGCACTGCATGCTTTTTGTCGCCGTTGATATGAACAAAAATGACATAGCTGCCTGTTCTATGCTGGAAAGGCATGCTTCACCGTGTCTGGCACACATCGCTCATGTAAGAATTATGGTTTCGGCGCTGCATAGAGGAAAAGGCCTGGGATCGCGTATGATTCTGGACTTGTCAGACCTTGCTTCATGCATGGGTATAGAAAAGGTTGTCGCAGAATTTGTCGCTGATGTCGAAGAGGTGGCTGTTAAAGCAGCTTTGAGCCTTAACTTTGTGAAACAAGCCACTCTGAAGAAATACGTAAAGTCACCGGACGGAGGATTTCACGATCTGGTAATCATGATCAAAAACACGGGAGCCTGCTTAAGAGACTTCTAGGTGTGCAGCACTAAAAGGAGGATGGTATGCAATACCAAGACATTCTAGTGGAAGAAGATGGCGAAATAGGGATTATAACGCTTAATTCCCCTAAAACCATTAATGCCCTCTCGAAAAACATGATCAAAGAACTGACACACGCTCTAGAGAACTTTGGTTCGCAGCAGACGACGAAGGTAATAATCATAAAGGCAAGCGGCAAGCATTTTTGTTCGGGTCACAATCTTTCGGAAATGGTCGGTGGTACGATGCCCGAATATAAGGGGATTTTTGAGCGATGTACTCGGATGATGAATTTGATGCATGAAATAAGTCAGGTAGTTATCACTCAGGTCCATGGAATAGCTACCGCCGCAGGATGTCAATTAGTTGCTCAAAGCGACCTAAGCGTGGCTGGCGAATCTGCTCGTTTTGGGACGCCTGGCGTAAAAATTGGACTTTTTTGCACCACACCGATGGTGCCTCTTTCGCGTGCCGTAGGTCGGAAAGTTGCCTTGGATATGCTACTTTCAGGTAGAATGCTGTCTGCTAAAGAGGCGGAGCAATATGGGCTCGTCAGCAGGGTCGTTTCCGACGACAAGCTGAACGAGGTGACCATGGAGCTTGCTCGATCAATAGCTCAAGCCAGCCCACTGACGTTAGGCATAGGAAAGAAGGCCTTTTATCATCAGATAGATATGGATCAAAGGCGCGCATATGAATTCGCCTTACACGTTATCTCACTCAATCTAATGGCCGAAGACGCCCAAGAGGGCATCAAAGCGTTCCTAGAGAAGCGACAGCCAGTCTGGAAAGGCATGTAGCAGGCCGTAAAATATCTCACGAAGTTTAAATATCAGGACTGGGAGGAAAGGACCTCTCTCACCCAGCCGTAGGCGGCTATCATACTTGGAAAGCCGACAATTGTTCCGGACAATAGAACAATCTGCAAGATTTCGTCTGGAGCGGCTCCCAGTTCAAGAGCCCTCCGCGTATGAGATTTGATAGCACCCTTCGATTCTACGCCAATGGCTATGCCGAGTTGGATAAGGTGCTGAGTCTTTTCGCCTAGAGGACCGCTTTTTGACGATAATGTCCCAATTTGTTTGTAAGCGTTTGAAAGTTCAGGGAATTCCTGTAGGAACTGTTTGAATATTTCTGGTAAGTACATCTCCTGCCTCCTATACGTTTGATGATCATGGTTATAAAAGTGATTGTTCAACTCTATGTGTGTTAGCCATGGCCAAATCAGCGCACCGCATGTTTAATAACTATAAAACCGCCTATTAACAATACCATGAAAACTATTGCAAGAAGATTGAAATACTTGTCTATAAACGATCTAATGGGAGGACCAAAAAAATAAATGAGGCCCCCTACAATAAAAAATCTGGCTGATCGACTCAAAAGTGAGGCGATTACAAATATGGTGAGATCTATCTTAAAGGCACCAGCTGCTATGGTGAAAAGTTTGTAAGGTATCGGGGTTAGCCCTGCGATGGCGACCGCCCAGGCTGCGTACACGTTGTAAAGATTTCCAACGTATTCCCATTTGTCAGCAAATCCGTACACTTCAATGATTCGGTTACCAATGAGCTCCATGAATTGGTATCCGATTATATAACCAAGTACGCCACCAAGCACCGAACCGATGGAACATACCGTCGCATAGTAAAAAGATTTGTGCGGCATGGATATAGCCAGAGCCATTAAGAGCACGTCCGGAGGAATGGGAAAGAAAGATGACTCTGTAAAAGCGAGCGCGAAGAGCGCTGGAACCGAATAGCGGCTATACGCCCAGGTGAGTACCCAATCGTAAAGCTTTCGAAGAAAATGCATTTATGAATACCTTTCTACAGGCTATCTTAACTTGCGCTAAACTTTCTTCCTGTTGACCATTGACAGCGCCTAATGGTATCGAAGGTTGCCATGCAGGAACTCGATAAAGCTTGTTGCGGAAAAAATCAAGGAAAAGGGTGGAACCTAGAGTCTCTTATTGCCTCTGCCAAAGCTGCCAAGACCAAGGCTTCCGTTCCTCTAAGTCGCTTCCGAGTGGGCGCCGCCGTCTTGACGCGCAGCGGCAGGATCTTTGAAGGATGCAACACAGAGTCTTTGATACCGGTACTGGGCGTTTGTGCAGAACGCAATGCTGTGAACCATGCTATTATCCACGGAGAAAATGAGTTTCTTGCAGTAGCCGTGGTAAGTGACCTTAATACGCCTCTGCTACCGTGTGGCACTTGTTTACAATATCTCCAGGAGTTTGGTCGTCAACAGGGTCGCGACATACTAATAGTGGCCGAAGGCAGACTGGGGGACAGAGTAGTCACGAGTGTGGACACCCTGTTTCAGGGAGGGTTCAGCCGGGACACCAGCGTACGCGACATCCAGCAATCGTTTCGCTGGTCTGACGATGAAACATAATAACGGACGACCTAGATACAATCTCTTAGTTGCTACGACAGATGATGTCAGCTGCTGCATTATCATCCAGGCAGTCTAAAATGGCCACGAATTTGAAGTGAACTTTCATTACATGGAATTTTGAAGCACAAGTGAACTCCCAGAGCGTACTGACAGGATAAATAAAAACTGCGTCACAGATCCTGAGATTTGATGTTCTTCCGTAACGCGTCGGTTGTCGGAAAATGCTCTGCCACAACCCATCGAGACTTGAACTATTAGTTATGATGGCTCCAAATGAAATTTAGCATCTTGGAACATTTATTCAGCTTGCACGATGTTGTCCTTAAATTGCTTGTAATGAACCTAGGAAGTAAAATAAAATATAAAGTATTACTCTGATTATGCAAAGTTATTTCCGAGAATACCCCATAACAGTGGGATACCACTGGGAGCACTCCCAAGAGAAAACGGTTTCAACATGGGACGCAGATTGAGTGGTAAAAAAAATTTAACTGGCAGACGGGCAACTCTTCGACCAGATTCAAAGCCAGGAGTCAAGGGACTATCCTTTAACCGACTGTTCTCTAGACCCGATAGAGATCCTATTGAGACGGCTGATTGGTCGCTTCGCAATGCAGTTATTAGGAATGCCAAGGGCGAGGTCATTTTCGAGCAGAAGGACGTTGAGGCGCCTTGTGATTGGTCTGACATGGCTGTGACTGTCGTTGCTTCCAGGTATTTTAGAGGTAAGCTCGGGCAGGAAGGACGCGAGAGGAGCGTTAAGGCACTCTTGCTTCGCGTAGTGGATACCATTGCCACTTGGGGCATGGATCAGTGTTATTTTGGGACATCTGAAGATGCTAACGTCTTTCGCGATGAACTAATGGTCATGCTGCTGCGGCAGATGGCCTCCTTCAACAGCCCTGTATGGTTCAATGTGGGAGTTGAATCCCAACCGCAATGCTCGGCATGTTTTATTCTGAGCGTCCAGGATACCATGGAATCAATACTTCAGTGGTACTACCAGGAGGGCCTAATATTCAAAGGCGGCTCTGGATCAGGGGTAAATCTTTCCACCCTGCGTTCTTCGCGGGAACCCCTTGCCGGAGGGGGGACCGCTTCCGGCCCTGTTTCGTTTATGCGCGCCGCTGACGCTTCGGCAGGTGTCATAAAATCAGGCGGGAAGACGAGACGAGCGGCAAAAATGGTGATCTTGGACGTGGACCATCCAGATATAGTTGAATTCATTCGTTGCAAAGCCCTGGAGGAAAAAAAGGCCCAGGCGCTGATCCGCGCCGGCTATGATCCTTCCTTCGAAGGAGAAGCTTACAACACCGTCGCATTCCAAAATTCGAACCATTCTGTACGCGTGAGCGACGCGTTCATGAAGGCCGTGGAGGCGAATAAAAACTGGGACACTCGGTACATTCTTAGCGGTCAAGTGGCAACCACTTTTTCGGCAAGAGACTTGTTTAGGGAGATTGCTCAGGCAGCTTACCAATGTGGTGATCCGGGATTGCAATTTGAGACGGCAATCAACTCTCTACATACTTGTCCAAATACAGCACCAATCAGGGCATCCAACCCGTGTGCGGAATATTTTCACGTTGATGATTCTGCTTGTAATTTAGCCTCGTTAAGGCTTACCGCGTTCCTTGACGAACAAGAAGGAACATTTAACATCCCAGCTTTCCAACATGCAATATCAGTCATGATAACTGCTCAGGACATTTTGATCGATAAGGCAGGCTACCCTTCCGAGGCTATCAGGCATAACTCAATGACCATGAGGGCTATAGGACTAGGTTATGCGGATTTAGGAGCGCTTCTCATGTCCCTTGGCCTACCCTATGATTCCGACGAGGGACGAGCATGGGCTTCCACGATTACGGCTTTGATGACGGGTGAGGCTTATTTGCAGTCCGCGCGAATAGCTCGGACTCGAGGAGCTTTTGCCGAATTTGAGAGGAATCGAGAGCCAATGCTCAACGTAATAGCCTATCACAAGGCCAAGGTCTCTGAGATCAAATCACAATATGTACCTTCATATATGCTGTCCGAAGCTTCAAGGACATGGGAAAAGGCCCTAGAAGAAGGGCGGGCTTGGGGTTACTCCAACTGCCAGGTCACTGTTTTGGCCCCAACTGGCACCGTGGCTTTTATGATGGATTGCGATACAACCGGTATTGAACCTGACGTCGCACTAGTGAAACATAAGGCCCTTTCTGGAGGCGGAAACTTAAGAATCATTAACAAAACAGTCGGTAAGGCACTTCGCAGACTCGGTTATGATGACGATGCCGTTTCACATATCTTAGGGGAGCTCGAACAACATGGATCAGCCGAGTTGATATCAGCTATCAAGCCCGAACACCTGCCGGTTTTTGATTGTGCGCTTTGTTCCCAAAATGGAACTAGAGTGATATCGCCACTAGGGCACCTTAAAATGTTGGCTGCTGTTCAGCCATTCATATCCGGGGGCATTTCCAAGACCATAAATCTGCCATCCGACACAACTGTAGATCAGATCGAAGACTTATTCATGGAAGCTTGGAAAATGAACCTAAAAGCCGTTTCGGTATATCGAGATGGCTGTAAGACTGTCCAGCCGCTAACTTTAAAGGAGCCCAATTCTCAGTTCGCTGGTCCCATCAGACGAAGGCTCCCAGTTGATTGCAAGAGCGTTAGACACAAATTCGAAATAGCAGGTCAAAAAGGATACATTCATACAGGCTTTTATGAAGACGGCAAAGTTGGAGAAATATTTATTCGTATGGCCAAAGAGGGAAGCACTATATCCGGTTTGATGGATACCATTGCGACCCTCACTTCTATAGCTCTACAGTACGGTGTGCCCCTGGAAGCCCTCGTGAACAAATTTAGTCACGTGCGATTCGAACCATCTGGAATGACGTCGAACCCTCAAATCCCTTTTGCAAAATCACTTACCGACTATATATTTCGTTACCTGGGAACGCGTTTCTTAACTCGAGAACAGCAGGAGGTTGCCGGACTTCTCACCAGTGACCGGGGACTGCCCGGACTAGCCCAAGAGCATCTAGGCCCTGCCATTGGAACTTCAACAAAACATGCTGGCCACACATTCCATCCGCAATCAGATGCGCCGGCATGTCCGGATTGCGGAGCTATAATGGTGAGAAACGGGTCGTGTTACAAGTGTCTCAATTGCGGCGCGACTAGCGGCTGCTCGTGATGTCTCCAGATTAAGCTAACCTTGAAGTCATTTAGGTAATAGCGTCCATGGGTCAATTAACTGTAAAATCGGCATCTTATATCTCCAGCCTAAAAGATGCGGTACTCCACCGAAAAGTTCAGGAAGCTGAAGAAATGCTCAGGTGTTGCTCGGTATGCCCTCGCTCATGCGGTGTGAACCGACTTCAAGGTGAATTAGGCTTTTGCGCCATAGGAGCGAAAGCTCGAGTTGCGTCTGCTGCGCCACACTTTGGGGAGGAGGACCCTCTCGTGGGATTTAGAGGATCAGGCACGATATTTTTTTCCTCGTGCAACTTGAAATGCATTTTCTGCCAAAACTACGAAATTAGTCATGAAATGGAAGGCAGTGAGGTCGGTACAGAAGAACTAGGTAGGATTATGCTTGGACTTCAGGCCGCTGGTTGCCACAATATCAACTTTGTAACGCCCTCCCACGTCGTTCCTCAAATAATTTTAGCTGTTGAATGGGCTGCGGAGAGAGGTTTGGAAGTTCCACTTGTCTATAACACCAGCGCTTATGATTCTTTAGAAACTCTGCATCTTTTAGACGGTATCATCGATATATACATGCCAGATATAAAGTGCATGGATTCTCGCACAAGCGCCGAACTATTGAATGCAGTGGATTATCCGCAGGTTGCGACTGCGGCAATCATAGAAATGCATAGGCAGGTGGGTGATCTGCAGGTAGGCGAAGACGGTATTGCAATCAGGGGGCTATTGGTCCGTCACCTCGTCATGCCCGCAGACATGGCAACTACCAGTGCGGCCATGGAATTTTTAGCCAACCATGTGTCGCCGAACACCTATGTCAACATTATGGACCAGTATCGCCCAGTTGCCGAGGCAAGACAACATCCAATAATTGGAAGAAGAATAACCCGAGGCGAGTACGAGAGAGCGGTTAGCGATGCCCTTGCGGCGGGCATCACGAGGTTGGATCAAAGGATTCGCTTCCGCTTTCGGTGATCTTCCTTCCTAAAGCCACTAAGTATTGCGTGATCATGTGATCAAGTAACAACTGCACGTCCTCGACCGGCCCATAGTCACCCATCGGGCTGCTTAGATGAATGACATGGTGGGCAACGCGCTTCATCTGTCCGCCGTCAAAGCCTACGATCGCGACGGGGATTCCACCATTGAGTGCAGCGTACTTAAGAGCTTTTATAACGTTTTCCGAATTTCCGCTTGCGGATATCCCCACGACCACGTCCCCAGGCCTCATCAAGTTCCGCAACTGACGTTCAAAGACATCAGCATAACCGAAGTCATTTGCTATACATGTTAATGTTGCGATGTTAGATGCAAGACTCACAGCTCGAAACAGTGACCCGCCTCCAGAAGACGCCCCAACCGTGAGATCATTGGCAAAATGTTCCGCCGTGGCTGCGCTGCCACCGTTACCTACAAAAAATATAGTATTATCCGTCTCACGTGCACGTATAAATACTTCGATAACGTCTGCAACACTTTGCAAGTCTAACTTGGCCAAAAGATATTGGACGCGTTGGATGTATCCACGCATAAAATCAACGGAAGAGATTTTTGGTTTCTCTCTTTGTCTGCAATCAACCTCCATGAACAGCCCCTCCTCAAATACAGCGAATATCAATATACATCCAAAACCTACAGAAAAGGAAACACGCTGAACAGTGACGCGACAAATTTTAGGCTGGATAAAGGGCTGTGAATTTGACATCATGTGGTTAAAATGAGGATAATTGAGGACTGTAACTGAAACGGGCTGATTCATGGGGCCGCAGAGAATGAGAACCTGACGGAAAGAAACACCATGAGAGAACTGAATCCAGATTATGTAAAAGAGATCAGTGCAGGGGTAAATCACTCTCCATACTTTGAACTATTGTCAATGCGCCTTGTCAAGCTAGAGATCGGACGAGCCGTGCTTCATATTCGCCTAGCCGAAAAGCATCTTCAGCCATTTGGGGTCGTACACGGGGGGGTGTTTTCCTCGATCATCGACGCGGCTGCTTTTTGGGCTGTATATTCGGATGTTGAGGACGGTGCCGGTATGACAACCGTCGATCTGAAGGTTAATTATTTGGCCCCCGCGTCTGCCGGGTTGATGATAGCCACTGGCCGGTGTATCAAACTCGGGAAAACCCTTGGATTGGGAGAGGCTACTGTCACAGATGAAGATGGGCGGATTTTAGCACACGGAACTTCAACGCTTATTATTCTTCCCGACCTTAGCTTTAAGCGTTCGTCAGCTCTCCCTCCAAAGTTCGTGGAAAGCCCCTAGCAAGCAAGTTGTGTTCGATATTGAATGTTTGTCAAATTAGTGTGGTGACGAATGCCATCTCAAATGGTTATCATTTAATTTCAGCTAGATATCCGTGCAGCTTTTTGTATGAACCATTATTGAAAAGTTCTCTCCATTGTTCGTTTGTCACAGGTGCCTTCGCCCCCGGGATAAGCTCATCATGCCAACCCTCGAAAAACACCATTTCCATACCTGTCGCTTTTATTTTGTTGGATAGGTCGTACGACACGTTGAAAGGGCCGATGGCCCATTGCAGAAAAGCTTTGTCGTTCATCACAGAATAATAAAATATATCTACAATCACAGTAGGATCAAGTGGCAGCTGTCCGGCGAATTGAGTCAACAGCACTCCTTCAGGAGTATTAGATTTTATGGGTTTGCCGCTTAGAGATGCCTGTCGAAGGAGCGTATAGGGTTGTTGATCCCATTGTTTTCCGCAGCGCTCATATAGTTTTCTCTCGGCCAAACTTATCTGACGCAGGAACGTGTCAAGGCCAGGCTCAACATAAATTCGACCTGGTTTTTTTCTCGTCTCGTCGCCAAAAGGCACGCCTTTGACAATGAGGGCGGACTGCTTTGAAACCAGAATTGTCTGCTCTGCAAGGGCAGTGACTGCGGCCGCCGCCCTGTTCAGGCCGTAGTTCTTCCCCTGACCTGCCTGTATCATGGTTTCAATTGCTGATAGACACAGACCATAATAGGAGTCTTGGGCTTCAGAATGGCCCCTTTTGTGGCTAAAAAGACCTGCGACCTTATTCTTTCCGTCAGATAGACCTTGCAGAACGTTCTTACATCTGAGTGTCTCGAAAGCCTTTTGGCGATTGACTTTCTTATCTTGCGCCAAGAATTTCTCAACAAGAGCGTCGATCACATGTTGCGTGGGAGTGAATCGCTCGCCGATGAATTGCACCCCCACACCCATGGATTTGTTGATACGTGGCAAGCCATTCTTTCGTGCATACTCTAGGACAGCTTTTTGGTCGAGCTTTGGTCTGTGTTTTAGGAGTTCTCGAAAAGTGGGCAAGTCAGGTGGGCCTACTAGAAAAGTATAGAAGGACGCGATAAGATCGATTCTTTCCTTTAGGGCTTCGTTGGTTGAATCAGAGAGAACGCCTAGAATCGGCTCTACCGAATCAAAGGGAAAAAGCATATACATGGACTCGGCAAACCACTCTTTGTTTATCGCGACATCGAAGGTGGCCTTACTCAGAAACTGCATTGCTCTAAAGTATCTTTTCAAATCTTCTGAATTTGTGTAGTGACCCCGCGGCGTATTACGCGGATCATTTAGGAAGCCTTGGACTCGTTGCTGTACTTCCTGAGCCACAGACACTTCAGTATCACAAGAAGGGGTTAGGAGTTTCCTGGCCACCTCTACGAATACCAGTGCATCCCCTTTGAGGTCGGTCTGCTTCATGGCTTCCAAAATTTCCTCAAGGGTTGGCAAGAGAGTCTGGGCCTCGTACTCCATTAGGACTTTTTGGCATCTCAGTTTGGTATTCTGAAAGAGGTAATTGGCCGAAATGTAAAGATCCTTGCCATCTTCCAGTTGGGTGCTGGGCCAAGACATAGGCTCCTCGACGATGGGTCCTAAAAATGAGGGAGCTTTTGTTGTCGGCTTTGAGCGGGCCAAGGGTTCAATACTCCAGGCACAAAAAGCCCCAAACACAATCATTGTGATCATCATTAATAGTCTTCCTCTGACTCGATTCATCATCTTCTCCTACTGGAATGACGGATGCCACTCACAGGACCTGTCTTTATCTTACTACTCTGTTGCCGATTCGTCCCTTCCCTGTAGAAATAATCGCAATGATACACGAATCCTGACAAAAAATCCTTTTGCGTAACGTATGTCAACCGCTGGCCTTGCGGAACATCAACCAAATCTCTTTTAAGATTATTCCAACAAGAGGGCGGTTTCCGTACACAACATGTTCGCCTATGCGAGTTACTCCAAAACCTAACATTTGTCGCTCAAAAAATCGGATAGCGCTTATAAAAATAAAATGCAAATTCCGAGCGTGTTCGGTCTGTGATTCCGACGAAAGTCCTATTCCATGAAGATGGATCAAATCAGCGATGTAATGAATGAGTGTTTATCATCGGGGATTGGCGCAAACTGACGTCGCATTCTCAGCCTTCGCTACATTGAAAGATAACTGACGAGTCAATGCAAATCAGGCTAAAAACCGAGTCCAGTCAGAAAGAAATTTAGACAGCTAGTCTAGCACTTGTCAGAAGCTCGTCAGAGAAAGATAGTGCAAGCTAGCCCAGCCTTATGAAAATTCGTTTTATGAGCGATCAGAGTACTTAGGCGTGCCGTTACGTTTCATGGCCTTTGCAAAAAGGCTAGTAAAGTGTTTCTCTTGAGGCGCCTTGACTTGACGCTTTAGCTTACGGTAAATGTAGTGAATAAAACAAAGGTGTAGAACCAAGTCATTGCGGAATCAGTCGCAGCCGGTGGCCTGGAGAGAGCGATCTGGAGTTACTCAACCCGTCAGGTCCGGGAGGAAGCAGCGGAAGTAATCTCGGGGGTCGGCTTTTACACCCGGTCACCGGCTGCGGTTGGTTCCCTTTCCCACCAAGGAATCGCAGTGGAATGCCTTCCTACCTCGTGCTCGCGCGTAAATATCGACCAGCGTATTTTTCGGATGTCATTGGACAAAACCACGTAACCAGAACTTTGACCAACGCCATTGTGGCAGGCAGGGTAGCTCATGCCTTCTTGTTTTGCGGTGTTCGAGGGGTAGGCAAGACTACGGTAGCAAGGATACTTGCCAAGGCGTTGAATTGCTCAGGTAGGGAAGCCTCAGACCCAGAGCCATGCAATAAATGTATCTCATGTCAAGAGATCAATAGGGGTAGTAGTATCGACGTACAGGAAATCGATGGGGCATCAAACACCTCAGTGGACAATATCAGGGAGATCAACGAAAATCTAAAATATCCGCCAGCATCTTCCCCATATCGGATTATCATCATTGATGAAGTTCACATGATCTCAGTGAACGCGTTTAACGCCTTGCTTAAAACCTTAGAAGAGCCTCCTTCTCACGCAAAGTTTATATTTGCCACGACAGAGTCGCATAAAGTCCCTGCCACCATAAACTCGAGGTGCCAGAGATTTAATTTTCGTACCATCTCTCTTCGGGAAATTATTTCTGGCATGGCAGCGATTCTTGAAAAGGAAGGCATTGAGGCTTCTGAAGATGCCCTAGCTTTAATTGCAAGAGAAGCTCAAGGCTCGTTTCGCGACGCTCTTAGTCTATTGGATCAAGTAGTAGCATTTGGTTCCGGAAGGATTACACAACAGGACGTGATGGAAGTACTTGGTATTTCCAGCCGCGCAAGTTTGGGGCAATTGGCAAAGGCCATCATTAATCGCCGAGCTGATGAAGCGTTGAAGACTTTGAATGAGCTTTTTCAAGAAGGTACAGATCCTGAGCAATTCCTACTGGATTTCATTCACTACATTCGGAATATGCTCGTGCTAAAGACCCTCCCGCCTCATTATCGGTCGGAGGGGATATTGGATGTGCCGCAGTCTGAATTATCCGAATTGGAAGAATTGGCATCCTTGGTAAGTAGGGAGCAGTTACAAGTCTTTTTTTCATCTTTGCTGAAGAGCGAGGGTGAAATAAGGCGATCATTGGATCCATGGATTTTTCTCGAAATGACAGCATTGAGAATCATACACGCTCCTGACATTGTCGATTTAAAGAAACTTATACAAAGAATGGATGCTCACGCACTTCAAGAGCGGGGCAGACCTATTACTAATGAAAAAATATCTCCCCAGGAACTCATGGTTGAAGCGCCAGGACGTCCTAAAACTGAGTTGCGTCAAGACATTGAGTCGAAACGGCATAACGAAGAGTCTGAGTCAACCGAACGCTTCACCATCACCGGCATCGCACCCTTGGCTTCTGGACCAACAGACGAGGTGTGGACGGAATTAAGAAACCGCCTTGCTGCGAGCGGTTGCGATCGCTTCGTGGTATCTTTGATGGATCATGGTAGCCTTATCTCATACGGCCCCAGGAAGGTAGAGATCGGGTTCCATAAGTCTTTTTACAGCAAAGAATTTGAAAGCCGTCTCCTTGGCAAAACAGAACTCAGAGAAATTTTTAATGAATTTTTTGGCGGGGCGGAAATAAAAATCCTCAATCTTACCTCAGAGACTTCTTTGGAGCATTCAAATCCCTTCGATCTCCCTAGTGACGGTCAGTCCGATTTAGATCGTGCCCTCAAGTCTGAAGCCTTAGAAAACCCAATCACCAAGGCTCTGCTCGCAGAATTTGAAGACGCCTCTGTTGAGGAAATACGAATTATAGCTCCCAAAGGCTAACCCCCCTCTCTTTTCTTGACAGGTGCGTGATAACACCTTAACTTAGAGTGGTTTTTCAGGACATCTGAACAAGGATAGTACCTAGAGGAGAGAGAGATGGCGGGATGTAGAAGTTGTTCAGGTTGCAATCCCTACTCTGCAACCCCGAAGAACCCGGAACTGGAGAAATTGGAAAGAGGAGAGAGATCTCCCAACCCAAGGTATCCGCTCGTATTTCAGGGTAGGCAGGCCATCTATTCTGAGAATGGTGTCCAGATGATTGTGACAGTCATGGAAGATCAAAGCGATGATGAGTCGGATTGTTTCATACTCAAGCCAGTTCGTATCCTAAGAGATCCAAAAGAAGTATACTGTGTTGGCAAGTCATTCCAAGTTACACAAGCAGCCGGAGCTAGCATCTGGAAGCTCCAAGGCCTAATATAAATGCTTCGTGCTTAAGCAGTGGCGACTCCCCAAAGTAGTTGTTACCAACTTAGAATCATGAAACAATTCACCATCGAGCAGCTCAAGGAACATGAGGGTAAAAAGGGGCAATCAGTATTAGTCGCAGTAAACGGCAAAGTTTACGATTTGTCCTCAAGCCGGAAATGGGTCGCTGGCCTTCACATGAACCGACATCATGCTTGGACTGACCTATCTGATGACATCAAAGCCGCTCCACATGGACTGGAAGTACTCGAACGATTTTCTGTTGTTGGCACCATTGCCGGAACCGAACAGCAGGATTTCACTGGTTTTCGTGCTCTCATAGATTCCTGGCTTAGGAGATATCCTTTTTTCAGACGCCATCCGCATCCAGCTATTGTTCATTTTCCACTAGGGCTGCTTATGGCCGCACCGTTGTTTGAGATAATGGCTCATATATTTGACTCCAGCTGTACTACTTGGGCTTCTTTTTGTTGCCTAGCCCTCGGCATGATTTCGGTACCAGTAGCCATGGTCTCGGGTTACTTTACGTGGTGGATTAATTATGGGTCGGGAGTATCCCCCCTCATAGCTAGAAAAAGAAATCTAGCTTGGATAACCCTAGTTTTGGGAATAATAGTCATAGTGCTACGACTTTGGTTTTACCTGGATCCATCAGGATCACCGTATGTTTTGACTCCAGTGTATTACTTTGGTTTGGTCATTCTAGCGCTGCTGATTGCCTACATAGGATACCTCGGTGGGAAGCTCACCTTCCCGTACTAACGAAACTGCCTGCCATTGGACTAATTTTATGTGGAGCTCTTCTCGACGATGACCGATATAATAGATGACGGAGAAGGCACAAGACGCAATAGGTGGAGGCTATATTTAGGCCTTTCCAGGACGCCGCATGGGCTTCTCGATGTGGCCACTCCAGCCATGGCCGCCCTTTTATGGCTCGGCACCTTCCCATCGTGGACGGTGGTAGTGGTGGGCTTAGTTACCGCGTTTGCAGGTTACAACGCTGTATATGCGCTCAATGACCTCATTGATTATAGGGTAGATTGCGACAGGATAGCACAAAAAGGAGATAAGCCAGTTTTTTTTCATGTGGATGAAGTGCTCGTTCGCCATCCAATTGCAAAGGGATTGTTGACCTTCCAACAAGGGCTGGTTTGGTGCTGTGCATGGGCAGCGGTGGCAATTATTGGTGCCATGTGGCTTAATCCTATTTGCGTAAGCGTTTTCTTCATGTCCACTTTTTTTGAAGCCCTGTACTGTCGCCTGTTGAAGGTTACACATCTTAAAGTTATTCCGTCGGCCATTGTAAAGTCTTCCGGAGGATTGGCGGGTGTACTCGCCGTGGACCCCAGTCCTGAATTAGGCTTTGTGGCTGTGTTGCTGCTGTGGCTAGCGGCCTGGGAAATAGGCGGACAAAACATCGCAAACGATATAGTTGACCGAGACGACGATCTTAAAGTCTCTGCGAAGACAACGGCTACTGTCTTAGGCATTGAAGAGTCGGTCTTTCGCTCAGTTTCGGCTGTTTCAATGGCTGCTTTTGGCGGACTGATAATATATTGGCTTGCTGGAAAGGGAGTAGGCTATGTTTACCCGGTGGGCGCTATCTTGCTGGGCTGGTACCTGCTCTTGACACCGGCAAGAAAACTTTTCCTTGACCCCGGACCAGCCACTGCGTCCGACCTGTTTAACAAGGCTAGTTACATGCCAGCTTCTTTTCTAGTCCTGACTGCCGTTAGCATATTAGCGCCAATTTGATGAACCAGTGAGGCCACGGTTCCATAATAGACGGAGTTTTCTGCTATCTGTACCGACGACAGAGATAGTATGTTTATGAATTGGCCGGAACGACTATGGATACATAGCCCCGCACGCTGGTTTGTACAGGTAATGGAAGTAAAAAAGTGGCTTAAAATGGGGGCTAAGAAGGGGGTTCCGCGCGCATTAGAAATAGGCTGTGGCACTGGTCGCGGGGCGCAAATATTGGCGCGTATGATGGACTTCCGCTCCATTGTGGCCTTCGACATAGAGGAAGGATTGATCAGGAAATCCATACGGAAAAGGCCAGTTCAGCTGTCAGAGAGGATTCAATTCTTTGTCGGTGACGCACAAGATCTACCCTTTCCGGATGCATGTTTTGACGCGGTCATCAACTTTGGTATCATCCACCACGTAATTGATTGGAGAAGATGCATAAAAGAGTTAAATCGCGTAACCAAGGTTGGAGGCTTGTTTTATTTTGAGGAGATTTTCCCCGCCCTTTATGCCAATGCTTTGCTGGGCAGGCTGTTGCGACATCCTACCCAAGATCGGTTTAGTGAGAAGGATTTCCTCAAGGAATTGCGGGCTAATAATTTTCGACTAATGCCCAGCGTCACTACTGGATCTAACTACCGCATAATTGGCGTGGCTGAAAAGATCGACGACAGTGTCCCCGCATGAAGAGAATTTTGATAATTGTTTTATTGTCCGTTACTTCCATGTCTTATGGATGCGCATTTGATCTCGCATACCTTAGAGAAGAAATCCGGATCCCTTTTGTCAGCGATAAGGATTCTGCCTCAAAAAGAGTTACGTCATCTGGGCAAACAAATGGCCATTCTCAATCTTCACAGCTGGATGCTAAAAAGCAAAGCCAACGGCCCGGGAGATAGGTTCGTTCTCTGGTTTCAGGGTTGTTCGATTCGGTGCCCTGGCTGCTTTAACGAGGGGACTCACTCGACAAGTCCGCGCATCTTAGTACCCCACGAGTATGTCATGACTCTGATACAGGAGTTGGAGGGTCGAATCGAAGGTGTCACGATTAGCGGAGGAGAGCCAACGGAGCAACCAGATGGTTTGTTAGCCTTGCTCAGGGCCCTACGCAGGAGCACGCCGCTGTCTATAGTCCTTTATTCAGGCTATTCTTATGATGAGATTGCAGCATCAGCTGTGGGGCGAGCGATACTTTATCACCTAGATATGCTAATAGCAGGCCCTTTTTGTAGGGAATTAGCGTCTTCATCCGGTGTTGTGGGCTCTTTAAACCAAGAGATACACTTCCTTACTTCAAGATATTCGCCGTCGGATATACTAGATTGGTCAGAGTTTGAATTGGTTATTGATACTCAAGGACATTTGACTATTACCGGCGTGCAGGTACCAGAGCTGACCAATGAGGGTTCATTCAGCAAGATTTGACACGCTTTGTGGAGGAAAGGCAAACTCTGTAAGTATGCACCACTTGTCCGGATTGACAGCGAATTGCGACCATGGTTTGCTCGGTGGTTGCCACGATCTCCATGACAGGACATTACGAGGGGACATGAACATACGTGGAGATTTTCAGGCAAAAATAGGAACCTAAAGAAATAGATCACCGATCCAGTCGGGGACAACATGAGCAGTATTTATCTTTGCGAGGAGGCGTAAGGCAGCCTGACAATCTCAGCTTCACGCGATTAAAAGTGGACTTACCGGTCAAGGCATAGCCTGCTGAAAAATTGACGAAATCTAAATAAAATTTAGAGGACAGCTATGGAGTGGCAATGTGACATCGTTCATTGAAGAGATAGACAAATGTATCCGCGCTAGATTCACGCTGATATGCGTTGTTTCATTGGAAGAGGAATCTATTCTGGAGCAATTACGCAGTCTATGTTCCCAAGCAAATCGAAAGCTCTACCGATGGGATCACGCAGATTATTTTCAAATCCTTTGGGGTGAAGGCTCTGCACCTAACGCCAAAGACCCTTTGAGTGCACTGACCGCGATAGAGCACCTAGAAAATGATGCCGTCGTGGTATTGTGCGACTTTCATCAGTGCTGGCAAGGACAGCTACGGGTTGTTAGAAAGCTACGAAACTTAGCTCTAAACCTTAAGTTCTCTCAAAAGACAGTTGTCATCACTGGACCCTTTTCGAAGATTCCGGACGAGCTTAGAGATGACATAGTGGTGATGGAATTTCCCGCCCCAGGAATTGCAGAAATGGAGTTAATTCTTTCCTCGCTGACGGCAGCTACTGGTGTCAAGGTAAACCTTACGCCTTCGGGAAAAGAGAAGCTGTTGCAAGCCGCCCTGGGACTGTCTTGTAATCAGGCACGCAGGGTATTTTCCAAGGCTATCATAGCCAAAGGCGGTTTAGATGAGCGAGACATAGATAGCATCAACGCGGCCAAAAAGCAGATTGTCAGAGATTTCGGGCCGCTGGAGTTTTTTTCTCCTTTGGAAACTATTAGTGACGTTGGCGGTCTCGACGTCCTCAAGGAGTGGCTCCGTACAAGGGAAAAGGCCTTCAGTAAAGAGGCGAGGGACTACGGCTTGCCAGAACCCAAGGGCATAGCATTAATAGGGATACCTGGCACTGGAAAATCACTGACGGCAAAGATGATAGCCGGCCTTTGGAGGCTACCGCTTGTGCGCCTCGATTTGGGTACACTTTTTGGCGCTCTTGTTGGCCAATCCGAGGAAAACACCCGAAGAGCCCTCACCCTTGCAGAGGTTATTTCTCCCTGCATTTTGTGGATAGACGAAATAGAGAAAGGCCTTTCAGTATCAGGTGGTGATGGCGGAACTTCCATGAGGGTCTTTGCAGGAATTTTATCATGGATGCAGGAAAAGACAAGGCCAGTTTTTGTCGTGGCCACGGCAAACAACATCTCTTTGATCCCCCCAGAACTGATGCGCAAAGGACGCGTTGATGAGATATTTTTCCTGGACCTTCCCACGCATAGAGAGCGCCAAGAAATATTTGAAGTTCATCTGAGAAAACGCCGTCGGCCTGTACAAAACTATGATATTGAACTATTGGCGAGAGCATCAGAGGGCTTCGTCGGAGCTGAGATCGAGCAGGCGGTTATAGATGCCATGTATCATGCCTTTAGCGACAGGAAAAGCCCTGGACGAGACTTTAGCACCGATGATATTCTTCAGGCATTGGAAAAACAGGTTCCGATCAGTCGCTCTCACAAAGAGACAATAGATCAGATCCGTAAATGGCTCTCCGAAGGTCGCGCGCAATCGGCGTCTTTGCCTGATTGATTAATTCCTATTAATTTTGGGAGTCTCTAGGGACTCATTTTTCTATTGATGGCCTTGGGGGAAATCTCTCGGTTTAGACGGACGTGATATCATTATTAGATTGGTTGGCCAGCTCGTCCATGGCCCTTGAAAACTATTTTTTTCAATTACAGGCCTTTCAAGGCGACAAGAAAGTCTGAGCTGATAGCGGTGTCAGATTAAAACCTTTGTCTAATTTGATTCGACCCAAGCCAGAGGCTTTATCGATCGTGGGAGAAAGCGTGTTATCCGGTCATTGGCTAGTTCATAAAGGGGTTGTAACTTCAAGGCAAGACGGTGCAGATGTAGTTACAACTGCAGCTAATGAAGCGTTGCACTCTCTCAAGCAGGCCCTAAGGTTCGATAGCCCGCCGGATGGGATGGATATTTTGTTTACAGCTTTAACGGACATGGCAGTTGACTCGAGCAATGAGGCTCGGCGATTGCTGAAAAATATTGCTATGGGTCGCTACGGCCTTACGTGGGCTCAGGCATTGTACAGTGCTATCAAGGACTTTGCAAAGCGAGGAAATGCACTACAGCTTTACGTTTGTTGGCTATTGACAGGACTCCGACATCTAGCGGCTGAACTAGCAGAGGGAGGATGGATCCCCTATTTTTCCTGTCACGTGCTCGTACGAGAGTCTTTAGAGTCAGGGAATACTGACTGTATTGCAGAAATGGGCGGTAAAGCGGTACCAGCTCTCATCAACGCTGCTTTTATTCTCGAAGAGCCTTTTAACTCTACTGCATTAAAATGTCTGAAAAACCTTACCAATGAAACAGCAGTAAATCATCTCTGCGCAATTTGGTTAGAAAATATGGACTCAAGGCTAGCTAACCTCATTAGGTCTAGCCACTATATAGCATCAGGTCCAAGTCGCGTTAGAATAGCATCAGCTCTGTTAAACGAGGATTATTTTACCGCTTCAGACATTGATGCTACAGGCGTATCCGATTTGGTGGAATGGTTGACTAAAGGGAACGATCATATTAAGCGATCAGCGCGTTGCGCCTTGCTCACACTCAAAGACACCGGAGCCGTAAATGCCCTGGTCGCTCATTGGGCGTCTCAGAGGTCCGTTGACTTGGATCATATTGTAGGAACTGCCGGATATGTTGCGACTCAGCCCCTGGCCCTGAAGGTATTATCTGCTCTTCGCAACCAGCAATACGATGCCCTTAACGAACCAGCAGAAAATCTGATACACCCATTATTATCAGCTTTGTCCGATGAAGATAAGCTAATCGTTGATCGCGCAGCACACCTACTGGACCAGCTGGTTGAAGACAAACAAGCCAGCGAGGCACTGTGTTACTGGACTTTAAGACTAGACGTTCCTCGTGGGTTAGAGATCGCCGTGCACCACGGCATTTTTCCTCAAAGCTTAACCGACAGAGCCCTTTTTTTCTTCCTTACAGAACAGTGGCTACAGTACGAAAGCTGCGATTTTGACTTGAGCATTCTGAGGCAATGGTTCGACCATGGTGGCAGGGGACTTCGAGTCAAAATAGCTGAAACGGCCAGACGTGCCGGTCGACTAGAATTGGTGGAGCTGGTCTCGGGATCTAGACACCGCCGCAAAATGGGGGAGATGACAGCCAGAGAATGGCAAACTGCCATGTCCATACTTCTGGAACGGAGGGATTGGGACACCCTATGGCGTATGGCTGTTTCCGCACCTGCGGTGTGGGCTGTAGCCGCCCTCGCCGAGCTCGAAAAGGCACAGTGGAAACCACCTGAACATGAACAACAGGTGGGCTTTTTCGAGTTGGCTTCCCGGGCGCGGGAATGCAAGAACGATCCCCCGACAATTGGTATGGATAACAGACCTGTGTACCAATTCACAGCCCATTCAAGACGAGTAAGTGCTTTGTTAGTCAGCTCTTATTTCAATCGTTCCCTTGCAACCGGGAGCTGGGACGGCACGGTGGGTGTGTGGGACATGAGGGATGGTAGTCTGAACACATCGTTGCATGCCTTTGCGCACCCCGTATCTTCAATAGCAGCCACATTAGACGGCCAATATCTTTTCGCTGGATCAGGGGCCCATACAACGGTTGTGGGATGGACCATGCCTGAAGCTGAGCATTCCTTTTCATTAGGAGGACACAACAAAGGAGTGGCCTGCCTCGCCACGAGTCCTGACGGAAGACTTCTTGCTGCCGGAGGCTATGCCGGTGTCATCTCTCTATGGCGGCTAAGTGACCAGCGTCTTGTCGGTATCCTGCGCAGCCACTTGGCAGCAGTCCGGTGCCTCGCATTTAGTCCTGACGGGGGATTGTTGGCATCAGGGTCTGAGGATGGTGAAGTGCGCGTATGGGATGTTACGGATCAGAGGCTGCTTCATGTTCTAAAAGGTCATCATCTGACTGTTCGCAGTGTCTGCTTCAGCCCAGATGGCTCGAGTCTAATTACCGGATCTTCTGACAACGATGTCATTATTTGGGAAGTCACTCGCAATAGCATCAGGTTTAGGCTCCAAGGCCATAATCACGTTGTCTCGGCGGTTGCAATCAGCGGAGATGGTAGAGTCATTGCCAGCGCGGGGTGGGATGAACAGATACTTTTGTGGGACACAGCGTCAGGGAAAATGCTAGGCTCCCTAAAGGGACATGTGGGGCCAATAACTTCCTTGACCACCGATACTGAAAGTAGAACGTTGGTTAGCGGTGGTAATGATGCTCGAGTATTCGTCTGGTACTTTCAGTCTGGAATATTCCGAAGATCGACCAGGCGCAATGAGATGGACGCCGTAGAGGCCATGCTCAAGGAATCCAGTGACAATGCCAGGCCTTGGCTCGAATTTCTCCTCGCACAAATGAAATGGAGGTGGCGATTCGACATTCAAATAGCCGATGACCAGCCTAACTTTGAAATCGGTGAGTTTGACATTGAGATCGAAGAGTAGTTATATAATAATATCAGTAGGTTCTGGACAAAGTTGCCTTAGTCCCTGACATTTAATAATACTCTTTATTTCTCCTATGAAGAAAAGGCCATCAGTAACAGACTAAAGATGCACGGGATCAATAATCTTCAGAGCCAACCATTGTCCAAACTTGTTTTTACTAGCCATGTTGGTGCTCATGTTAAGCATTATACCTTTGCATGGAGGTCAGTCCGGCACGGTATGACGGATTTGGTCACCTTAAAAATACATTTGTCGCCTATGAGTTGATAGTGGGGTAAAAGTTGTCGGTATTATTTAGCATTGATTTTGGAACATCTAATACAAGGGCGGCTTTATGGGATGAGACAGAACGAATTGCCCGACAGATGTTTATACCAGATATATGCATGACCTCTCTTCAAAAGCTCACAGATGAAGAGGTCTTGGAGGTTCCGTTTATACCTAGCCTCATCTGTTATGAAGGTAACCGCGTATGGATCGGCAAGCAAGTCTTTGATCGCGGCCTTTCCGGCTCAAATGCCACTTTTAGGTGGATGAAGAGATACATTGCTAACCGATTAGAGTTGCCTCGTAAGATAGGCAAAAGGTCTATTCGTTACAGTGACGCAGGTCGTGATTATCTAATGCACGTCTTAGCTCACGCTAAAACCGTCGCTGAAATGGATGAGGTGGAGGCGGCATTCACGCTGCCGGTTGAAGCGTACGAGCATTATCAAGAATGGCTCAGTCACGTGTGTGAATCGGCCGGGATCAAGAGCTTTCGCTTCTTGGATGAGGCCTCTGCTGCTGCCCTAGGATATGGACTTCGTGGCAAATCAGGGCACGTCTGCATGATTTTCGACTTTGGAGGTGGGACCCTTGATGTATCAATAGTACGCATGGAAGAACATACGCAGGGCTACCGAAAATGCTATGTTCTTGGAAAAGGTGGTGCTGAGATAGGAGGAACCACGATCGATCAGTGGCTCTATCGGGATTTTATCGCTAAAAATGGTAGGTCCCCCGAGTCTGTAACCCACTTTTCAGGCAACATCTTGATGGCAATTCAAGATGCCAAAGAATCTCTGACTTCCCTAGATTTCGTGGACATAGAAGTGCCGGATCCACTGAGCGGGGAATGTCTTTGGGCTAAGTATTCCAGATCGGCTGTGGAAGATCTCATGGAAGAGCGAGGCCTGTTTGAGACGATCAACCGAGCTATTGATAGGGCTCTTCTCGATGCTGGGGAGCGCGGCTACAACGCGGACAGCATTCACGACGTGCTCTTGGTAGGCGGCTCAAGCCTCATGCCATGCGTTCGGCGAGCAGTACGCCAGCGATTTGGAACACGGGTACGCTCCCATAGACCTCTAGATGCCGTAGCACTGGGAGCAGCTGCGTTTCTTGGCGGCATAGAGCTGTATGACCACGTACAGCACAGATATGCCCTCCGTTATTATAATCGTGCAAAGGCCAAACATGATTTTCTGACAATTGTAGAATCGGGTACTCCTTATCCTACTAGGCAGCCAGTTCGTCAAGTAACTATTTGCGCCTCTTATGACGACCAAGAGTACCTCGGCCTGGAGGTGTATGAAATATCACCGGACAACGGCATGCCTGAGGGCAAAGGCACCAAATTTGATCTGATCTTTGACCCAAACGGGGGTGTTAGATTCCGAGAAAGAGAGACCAACGACGACACCATGAAATATTTTTGGATCAATGAAAAATGTCCCACCTTCGTTCACGCATCACCTCCAGCATTGAGGGGAGAGAAGCGCTTCCCCGTCTCTTTCACCGTCGATTCCCAAAAAAGGCTCTGCGTAACCGTGCGGGACAACAGGACCGGACATTTACTCATGAAAGATCAACCTCTCATCAAACTCCGTTAATAAGGGCTCCGGAGGATAACAACGTGTCTCACTTCACTACACTCAAAACAAGAATAGTCTCACGAGAGCATCTCCTCAGGGCACTGGAAGACTTGAACATGGAATACGAGACCGGCGAACTCGAGATAAACGGTTACCAAGGCATAAAGACTGTAGTTGAGGTGAAAGTCATGACTGGCAACCCCGACTACCAGATAGGGTTCAGAAAGAATCGAGACGCCTACGAAGTAGTTGCTGATTGGTACGGGATAAAAGATATTCGACAGGAGGAATTTTTGGCGAAGGTGACCCAACGTTACGCCTATAGGGTTGCACTTGATCAGTTGAAGGCGCAAGATTTTGCTGTCGTCAGTCAGGAGATCGGGCTAGACAACGCTATCCACATTACATTGAGAAGGATGGTTTAGCCGTGGCTGAGCTCCAAGAGATTGAAGTGGTCGTTTCAGCGGACGGAACGGTGAAGATCCTTGTCCAAGGCGTTGTCGGCCAGAAATGCCTTACCCTAACAAAAGATCTAGAGAGACTTTTGGGCGATCACGTAGTAGAACGGACCCTAACTGACGAATACTACCGGCAGTCTCAGGATGCAGAAGAATCAGTCGAATTAGAACTTAAAATGTCTTGACAACGCATTCAGAGAACAGCATCGTCATCTTAGGGTCACTTGAAAGGATTTCAAACAGCAACAAGGGGGTTACAGGCATCAACGTGGCAGAAACATTAATTGTAATTCTTATTGTTGCGATAGGTATTTATGTGGTCGCGAGATTCATCGTGAGGTCTTTATCCGCTCCGCCGAAGTGCTCTTCTTGCGCGGCATGCCGATTGGCATCATCGTGCGATCAAATCCAATCCCCAGAAGGCGATGAAACTTCCCGGGACAACCATTCTGTCACTACTCAGAAATAATCCCGGATAAATACACATGTTGATTTTCAATGTATTACTGAAATGCAGCTGGCTTAGGCTAATAGCTATTCTTGAAAGTGAAAGGGAATTTCAAGCTTGTTTCTGTCTTTGATGCCCACGACAGTGGTAATCTAGTCCGACAGAAATTCAGGGAACAGGTAGGAAAGTTAAGCAACCGGCCATGGGAGCCATAAATAGAAAGAGTTCGATTAATGTAAGGAATATATGGAAAATCAACATGAAGAGGCGAATTAAGAGCAAGCTTTTCGTAAGGTAAAGTCAACTCAAAAGCTTCAGTCTGTCAATCCCCATACTCCATTGCTATGATTTGCCCCAGCAGATCGGTAGCCTTTTCTTTTGATTCAACCCTTACTTCAATGGTACACGATTTGTCCTCAAAGGCCTGAGCGGGTCTGACATTTATGTTTGGGGGAAGTCGCTGGGTCTTTAACCACTCTGAGAATTTGGCCTCCTGAGAGTTCAGCTCTGGATACCTAATTTTTCTAAGCAGTTGCCTCAGTTTGTCTGTCAAGTCGGTAGGATGGGATGAACCTGACAATACTAAGAGTTCACGTATCTCTGGCGCATTCAATATTTCCTCTACGGTAGAGCCTCGATATGTGGCTAAATCCAGTAGACTCCCAATAATTTCAGCTGACTTGTTGATGTTGGGTTTCAAACGTTTTACTAGGTCCATAATTACCTGCCTTTCCTTTAGGGGCAAATGTGTAAGCATTAAGGCCGTCTTTTCGCTCAATCGTCCCACTGCCATAAGATGATGGATGTCGCTATCTAGGGTTGCGATCCGACATAAGGCCTCTAGCCTGGGGCCATACGCAGGAATCCCGAGTGCTGGAAGAAAACGCTTGGCAACCTCTTCCCTCGAGTACAGCTGAAGGAGCCGATAAACCACCACTGCCTTTGTAGGGGTATCAAATTCTCTGTGGCTGATGTTGTCCCAAAATGCTAATTCGTAACAGAGTGCTTCGTCCATACCATCTTCTAGGATACTGGCCCCTATGGCCCCAAAGCCAAGTTCTTTGGCCGCTACCATGCGCCTACGTCCTATAATCGGGATCCACTTTCTTTTCTCGTTTCTTTGCACCAAAGGCCTGTGAATCATCCCCACCGCCATAATCGATCTCTTCAGAGTCTCTAGGTCAGCGAAGCAGGGGATAATGTACGTAGAATCATCTAAGTCGCAGTCCTCAACGGCAATGACGATATCTTTAGTATTCTTCTGCCAATTTTTCATAGACCAGTGCCTCATTATACATGCCTCTTTTCTTGTAGCCCTGGGCAACTATTCGACATTTTCGTTTGAGTTCCTTCTCCGCTGCTTTACGGTATGGAAGAGGTAAATCTCGTTCGGAGAGTATCTTAACAATAGCCCGAATGCGATAACGGTCTATCGCAACTGTGGTAATCGATAGTTGATCTGGCCTGCCACCATGTTTAATCACTAGAGCCTCAGGAATAAAATCTACTTCATGGAAGGCCGTTACGCGAAGCCACAAATCATAATCCTCCGCAGCAGGCAAACTTTCATCGAACCCCCCGACCTTTTCCAGGAGAGGCGCCGATATTATAGCGGACGATGGACTTATCAAACATCTCTCCAAGGCCCGCTCGAAAAACCAACCACCTTGCTTCCTATGAATCGCCTTTTGACTAATTATGCGGCCTCCTCTTATCCATATCTCATCTGTGTGACATATAAAATCAGTCTTGTTTGAGTTCCAGCGCTGGACTTGCTTGCCCAATTTTAGGGGCAACCACTCGTCATCTGAATCCAAAAACGCTATTAACTCCCCACTGGCTAATTCTATACCTCGATTTCGAGCAGCGGACACTCCAGCATGCTGCTGAACTGCAATGCGAATCCGAGTCGAATACCCATCTAATATTTCTCTTGTACGGTCAGTGGATCCGTCGTCAACTATTATGAGTTCATAATCCTTGAAATCCTGCATAAGCACGGAATTGATCGCGCGAGTCAGTACATCAGACCTGTTGTATGTAGGTATGACTACGCTCACCAATGGCAACTTCTTTTCTCCCTGAGTAGCGACTTATATTGTCAGGTTTTTATCGTTTCCACGAAATAATAATATAGAGGAGGAACGACAATTGAGAAAGGAAACTCAAAATGTGTTTTTTGGGAAGAGCAATAACAGCCCTGGTTGTCGGGACCGGCCTTTATTGGTTCTCTGAGTCACCAGCCAATGCCTTCTGGCTGTCTATTCCTGGGGTGAGTGTCGAGTTACAAAGGGGTCGGGGAAGTGTTAGTTTTCCATACGCCGCGGTCTGTTGGGACCCCCACGGTGGAGTAGTGGCTTTCCCAGGAGGAAAAGTTAGATGGGGTCACTATAACCCTTATGTCGCTCCACCAGGCTGGCACCATTGGGAACCTTATCGACGATAAACAACCATGTGCATCATAAAGTTCTGGATTGCAACAATAAGTGTAATCTTGTCAAAGCGCTTCGACCAGTCTGGCATTTATCAACCGCTCTAGAACCACGCACTTTATTCGCTTTCAATTTCGAGAAGCGCCATAGTTGTTCCCGTTCAATAGAGGAGCAAATGCGTTAGAACTCTATTCCTCGTTGACCTTTTATTCCCATATGGTAAGGGTGTTTTACTTCCTTCATTTCTGTTACCAGGTCGGCCAGATCTTTTAGACGAGTGGACGCATCGCGCCCAGTCACGATGACATGAAGCCCGTCCGGCCTGTTCCTGAGACATTCCAAAACCTCAGTCTCGTCAATGATCCCATACGATATGAGATAGGTTAGCTCGTCCAGCACTATCATCTTGAATTTTCCTGACGCGATGTTCTCCTTGGCAAACTCCCATGCCCGCTTTGCCACTAGGATATCTTGCTCAATATTTTCCGACCGCCATGTGAATCCTCGTCCGAGGGTATGGAATTCTAGGAGCCCAGGAAATTTTTTCGCTGTTTCCATCTCACCGTATTTCCAATTCCCTTTGAGAAACTGCAAGATACAGACCTTGAATCCATGACCAACGGCTCGAAATACCTGGCCTAATGCTGCGGTTGTCTTGCCCTTACCATCTCCAGTATTCACTATTAGAAGACTCTTGACCATGAATTGATTCCTATTATGAAAAAACCTAGACCCGCTTTACAAATCAAAAAAGTCGGCGGGCAATAGTGATTTTTTCAGCTTCTTTGGCCCCTTCGTAGATTTCCAATATTTTGGCATCACGATAGAACCGCTGGACGTCATACTCGTCTATGTATCCGTATCCTCCATGCATTTGCAGTGCCTTATCACACACCCAGACCGCTGTTTCTGCAGCATAGTATTTTGCCATTGCGTTGATAGAGGGATTTGTCTTTCCCTGATCTACGAGCCAAGCTGCCCTGTAGGTCATAACACGGGCCAATTCTATTCGCGTCGCCATCTCAGCTAGCTGGAACTGGATAGACTGGTTGTCCGCTAAAGGCCTTCCGAATACGTGCCTCTCTTTCACGTATTTGATAGCTTTATCCAAGGCGCCCTGTGCAAGCCCTACGCCTTGAGCCGCTACCATGGTTCTTGTGGCATCGAAAAAGTGCATCAGCTGGTAAAAACCAGCTCCTTCTACTCCTATTAGGTTCTTTTGAGGAACTCTTACATTGTTAAATGCGATTTCCGCTGTATCGCTGGCACGCACTCCCATTTTGCCTTGGATCTTGGTTGCCGTGATTCCGGGACGGTCAGCTTCAACCAGTACGATGCTGTGCCTCCGATGTTTCACTTCAGCCTCAGGGTTAGTAATACAGAGCACTGTCATAAAGTTGCATATTGTGCCATTGGTGATGAAAATTTTGTTACCATTGATGATGTAATCGCTGCCATCCTTTACCGCGCGGGTTCTAATCGACGCCACGTCCGTCCCCGCATCAGGTTCAGTGAAGGCTCCAGAGCAAATCATTTCACCGTTGACCAAAGGCGGCAGATATCTCTTTTTCTGCTCTTCGGACCCGAAGAGAATGATGTGCTCCGAACCAAATGTTGCAGCTACCACGCACAAGCACATCCCAAGATCTATACGACTTAGTTGCTCCGATATTAGCGCCAGCTCTAAGAAGCCGTATCCCGGCCCTCCGTATTCTTCTGGTATGAGGGCCCCTACCAAGCCGGCTTGGCAGGCCTTTTCCCAAACTTCCCGGGCATATTTTTCTTGTCGATCATACTCTTTGGCTATGGGAGCCATCTCTTTCACGGCAAACCTGTATGCCATATCTTGAATCATTCTCTGCTCTTCAGTGAGTTCAAAATTCACGACGTGACTCCTTTGAAAAATGGTCAAAATGATTTTGGGATCCGAGAGGTACTTGGATCTCCCCCGATCCAATCGCTTTAACTTGGTTATTTTGGTCCGTTACTTCAATGGAACACACAATTTGGGCGAGGTTTCCTTCGACTGTCTTATCTCTCACGATGACGATCACCGTGAGGCTATCACCAGCAAACGTAATGGCTTTAAACCTAACATTAATCTTTCTTAGAAATCTTTGAGGTGCCCAGGTTGTTACCGCCTGGGCAACGAATCCCATTACTAGCATACCGTGAGCGACTACTCCTTCGAAGCCAGCTTTTTTAGCAGTTTCGTCATCCGTGTGTAGCAGATTAAAATCCCCCGAAGCCCCGGCGTAACGGACTAACTGCTCCTTAGAGATCGGTGATTTGGTTAATCTAACGACCTCGTCTCCGACTTTCACATTTCTAAGATTTATATCCGTCATGACTTCCTCTCTCACAGTCTCTCGACTATGAGCATGTCTTCTTTCAAAATCATTTTTTCATTATACTTTCTGTACACCGTCTCCAGCATGACGTAGTGCATGGGACGCCCTTTGCTCTGCCGTTCTGTGATAGACTTTATTTCAAGAACCCCTCGCAGTGTTTCTCCTGCAACGATGTGCTCGTAATACTCATACGACTGCTCAGCGTGAAGGATTCTGTTTAAGGGTATTTTAAGCTCCTCAAAGGCCTTAAAAAGAACACCGCTCCACAGCACCGCAACTGTTGCAAAAGTAGGAGGGGCGACGATGTTGGGATATCCTTCGCGTTGTGCCCACACAGGATCTCGGTAGATCGGGTTGGGATCTCCAATAGCCTCAACCAGTTCTGATATTTTCCCGCGCTCAACCTGCCAAGTGAACTCGAATTTTTTTCCGACTGCGCCTTGGTCTGCCACTGCTCACCTCCGGCTCGGAATAGCAACATGGGCAAAGTATATCTTGAGTGCCTCACTAAGGAATTTCTCCAAAGTAATAGGTGCAAAGCTTCAAAATGGATCAGCTCATGAACCATCCGCCATCACAGTTGATAACCTGACCCGTTATGTAGGATGATCTGTCCGAACACAGGAAAAGAATAAGTTCACACAGCTCTTTTACCGTCCCAGAACGGCCGAGGGGTATGTATGACAAGAGTTTTTCGAGTGCCTTCTGGGGAACAGCCCTAAGCATTTCCGTGTCGATAGGGCCTGGAGATATTGCATTTACTCGGATACCATTCCTAGCCAGTTCTTTTGCAGCCGTACGGGTGAGCCCGACAACGCCCGCCTTCGATGCCGAATAATTTGCTTGACCAATGTTCCCGAAACGAGACGCTGATGAAATGTTCACTATAGCTCCGCGACCGGCTTGCTGCATGACGATGGCAGCTGCTTGTAAGCAGTAGAACACTCCGGTCAAGTTAACATCGATAACCATTTTCCATTGCTCCGGCGTCATCTTATGGAGCAAGGCGTCACGAGTTATTCCTGCATTGTTCACTAGAACATCGACTCGTCCAAAGTCCTGCATCACCCTATCAAACATCGCCTTTACCTGCACGTGTTTCGAGGTATCCGCTATCACCGGCAGACACTTTATTTCAAGTCCTTCGAGATAATCGGCGGTTTCGTAAAGTTTTCTTTCGTTAACATCATTAATCACAACTAATGCGCCCTCAAGACCAAAAGCCCTTGCAGCCTCTCTTCCGATGCCTTGGGCTGATCCTGTTACAACTACAACCCTGTCCTTGAAATCCATGTCCAATCCTTCAAAAGTTATTTTCCTATTCAGTTTGGGCATATAGATAATTCAAAGTCTAGGCTAGCCATCGTTTTCTTCTCTTGTAATGTTTGATATCTCGATAACTCTTGCGCTGTCCCAACTGAGATAGGCCTAGATAGAACTCTTTGATGTCCTCATTGTTTATAAGCTGACTTGCTGGGCCATCCATGACAATGCGGCCATTTTCCATGACGTATCCGTAGTCACCTATGCTCAGAGAAAGCATGGCGTTTTGCTCAACCAGTAGCATGGAAGTCTTCTCCTCCTGATTGATGGTCTTTATGATGGAGAAGATTTCCTCGACCATGAGCGGACTCAAACCAAGTGATGGTTCATCTAGCATGATGAGTTTTGGCCGTGTGATGAGTGCTCTCCCAATGACGAGCATCTGCTGTTCTCCACCGGAGAGCAGACCACATGTCCTACGCCTGAGACTAGCCAGCCGTGGAAAATAGTTGTAAATCTTTTCAAGGTCCGTCTTTAACTCAGCGGTGGAACCAGCCACGAAAGCACCAACTTTCAGTTCCTCCTCCACCGTGAAATGCTTGAAAATTCTGCGACCCTCTTGAACTTGAATGAGACCTTGACGAACTATGCTATGAGGACGAGTGGCCTTAATCGACTTGCCCTGAAACGTTATGTCACCATCAGTTACTTGGCCAGTTTCCGTGTAGAGCAGTCCAGAGATGGCCTTGAGAGTTGTTGTCTTTCCTGCCCCATTGGCTCCTAGTAGAACCACTATTTGGCCGGGTCGCACTTCAAGGGATACGCCTTTCAAGACGAGTATGATATTCGAGTACATTACCTCTATGTTGCTTAATACGAGCATGAACTGCAAAACTCCTTATGAAGGAGATTTTCTGGGACTCGACCGACGTTTAGAGAGCCGCCTAGTTTTTCTTTTCCCACCAAGCTGGAACATTTTGAGTATTTTAACGGCGTTCGGGCGTATAAGCCCGAACGCAAGTGCCGACCATCGTTGAGAAGAGCTTACCGAAATTTCGCAGGCCTTAAATCCGGGCAGTCCCTCAATTCGGATATGGGTACCCATTTTCCGCCTTTTACCTGGAATACGCGCGCCTTTAGGGGAGAATGGCGACTTGCTGTGTAAGAAAAAACGGCTATGTCTAGAGCGTTAAAGTCAGTCATCTTTTCCAGTTCCGCCTTAATGGTCGGACCATCCACTTTGTTCCAGCCCTGTTTGTCCACGATCCTCTCCACAACTTCTTTGAAGACCAGCATACCCGTAAAACCCATGGGATACATTATGGTTCGGTAAGTTGGTTTGCGCTTGTTCTTCTCTATATACGAATTCATAAGCTGAATACCTTTGTTGTTTGTCTCGCTCCAGTTTGCAAAGGGATGAATAGTAACAGCTCCCTCTAAGACATCTTTGGCAATGTACAGGCACGAATCATCAAGTCCTATTGAGCCAGCTATACCAACTTTTAGACCCATTTCGGCCACGGCTTTGGCTACCTGAACGGGTCCGCTTCCCGCGGTATTCGTAAATATCCAATCCGGATTCTTTGCCCTTATTCGTGTCAACTGGCTCGTGAGATCCACATCGCGCACTCCATATAGTTCTGTTGCCACTATCTCAACACCTTTGGACTTTGCATATTCCATAACTTCGGGCTGAAGCACGGACTTCCCGTACGTGGTGTCCCAAGTCAGGAAAGCCATACGAGGCGCCCGTTGCTCCTTCCAGTTATCTTTTAACCAGTCTATAAACATACCGCAAAGATCGGCATATGTAGGGTAGGCCCCAAAGGTGTACATAGCTGGATAAATTACTTCGGTGCTGCATACCCACATTGCTGGAATCTTGTCCTCGTTCAGTCGCTCTTTGATGGCTTCACCTATCCCCGATACAACCCCGTAGATCATAGCGGGCCGGGGGTTCATCTCACGAAACTGCATGTAAACATTCACGCCTAAATCCACTTTTCCCGCACTGTCGCGAACCACCACCTCTACGGGAACACCCCTGATTCCACCGGTAGAGTTCACGTATTCCGCCGCGTCTTGGAAAGCTGCATAGGCCGGCCCCACTATTGCGGCATATGGGCCTGTCATGTCCGGTATCGACGCGTAGATAAGTTTTTCTGGTTTTCCTTCTTGTGCCCCAACCATCGAAAATCCCGCTCCGAAAACAATGGCTGCTAAGGTCAACATAAACACGACCAGCTGAATCTCTCGCTTCATTCCTCCACCTCCAAGGGGTCATTTTAATTGACATTTTTCAAGTTACGATCCTCTGAGACCACCCTTTATATACTTGAAAGCCACCGCCTCCTTGGAATAACGGGCTGCGGCGACTTGGTAACTCCGCCTACATTTCAATACTTGAAAGGCCACAATCTGAAATACGCTTTGGCGATATCCCACCTGTGGGCCAAGCCCCTTGGTTCGAGTATGAGGAAGACCAGTATGATGAATCCAAAGACAAAAGGACCTAATCCTGCAGCCATGTCCTGAGCCAACTGTGGACTCAGAAATCTCGTAAGGTTTGGGCTTAACAGGGATATGAAGATATCAAAGAACTTTATGAAAACTGTTGCGAATGCGACTCCTATTACACTTCCCATCCCCCCCACAATAATGATTCCAAGGAACCAGATTGATTCCAGTAGGTTGAATTGGTCAGGTGAGATCGCTCTCATCCAATGAGCCCAGAGCGATCCAGCCAGTCCCGCGTAGAGCGACGAAAGAAAAAAGGCCAGCAATTTGTATTTCAACAGACTTATTCCCATCATTTCTGCTGCGAGGTCGTTGTCTCTCACCGCCACAAAAGCCCTCCCGATACGTGTCCGCATGAGATTTCTCACAAAAAATAGCGTCAGACAGGTAAACGGGATGATAAGGTAAAAAAGAGACTGCTGAGTACTGAAGGTAAATCCTAATATTACCGGCGCAGGCACCAGCATGGCATTGGACCCGCCGGTCAGATCGGTACGAACATTTATTATCAGCCAGGGTATAATCATCTGGGCCGCCAATGTTGACATGGCAAGATAAAAACCCTTTATGCGAAGCGATGGTGTGCCAACTAGGATTCCGACAAGTCCAGTAACAAGAGCCGAAGAGGGAAGTGCTAGCCAAAACGGGAACCCCGCATGAACGCTCAACAGGGCGGAGGAGTATGCACCCACAGCCATGAATGCGGACTGGCCCAACGAAATCTGTCCGGCAAATCCAGTGAGTAAGTTTAGACCTTGTGCGGCTATCATCGTGATGCCGACAAGGTTGATGAAATGGAGGACTCTACCACTTAAGAATAAGGGGAGGCTAAAAATCACTGCAAGGCCTAGACTTGTCAGTATCCAATGCTTTTTTGTTCGTACAAGTGCCATGCATTGGGGGTAAGTTTCGTCGAATACGCCGCAAGGCCGATACATGGCTAAATCCTCTCGATTCGTTTGAGTCCGAACAGACCCTCAGGTCGTATCAGAAGAATAAGAAGAAGCAAGAAATATGGACTAATCTCGGCCAGTTGTGGGTCGGCAAAACCGCTGACCATGCTTTCGAGAACGCCTATTATTAGGCCCCCCAAAATCGCCCCTGGTATTGATTCCAGCCCACCCAGCAGTACCACTGGAAAGGCCTTAATACCCATCATGGGGAGGGTGGTAATACCTATTCCGAATCGGTTTCCTAGCATTATGCCGCCAGCAGCGGCAACAACAGCAGCTATTCCCCATGTGACTGCGAATATCCTTTCCACATCGATTCCGGCGGCTTGAGCCACGTCGTGACCTTCTGCCGTGGCTCTCATGAAAAGCCCTGTCTTGGTGAAGCGGAAAAAAACTAGCAAGCATATGAATAGAAAAATGGACACCACAAATGTCCAGATGAGCTCATTGGAGAGGAAGAGGTCTCCTATACGGATTGCCTTTGTGGGCATGATCTTTTCTGGAAGGCTCACAGTGGGAGATCCCCAGGCGAACAAGGCAACACCCCTCAATATCAGAGAAACAGACAGAGTTGCCATGATGGATGCGAGGATAGGTTGCCCAAGTAAGGGGCGGAGGCCCACTCGTTCCACGCAAAGACCTAGAATTAAAGCACTGAACACGGTAAGAAGAACTGCTAACCAAGCTGGCAGTCCAGCAAAAAACATGAACGTGTAAAGGAAAAAGGCTCCAACTGCCAGCATCTCACCTAGAGCGAAGTTGAATACGTGAGTGGCCTTGTAAATCAATACTATCCCGAGGGCCAACAGAGCGTAAAGCCCTCCTACCAAAAGCCCATTCAGGAAAAACTGTAGGAAAACCATATGTACTCCCTTGTCACGAAAGAGCGCAGATTTTTATCGCCCTTTTGAGGCTGCCTTTTCTGCCATCACGGTATTCAACCATAGTTTCTACGTGCACTTTGCTTTGGCCACTATAAAGGGCTTCGATAAGATCTTGGTATCGTTTCTCGAGAAAGGCTCTTCGCAGCTTTCTAGTCCGGGTCAGTTCAGCTTCGTCAGCATCTAGTTCCTTGGCCATGTTGAGAAACCTCTTTAAGCGAGCTTCCTCGGGCACTAGCCTGTTCACTTTCTGAATTTCATTCTTTATGAGTTCAAGGATCTCGTCTTTCTGGGAGAGGTCAGCGAAAGTGGTGTAAGCGACACGGTGTGTTTCTGCCCATCGTCCTACGTTTTCCAGGTCTATGTTGACTAGGCAGCAAGCATTATCACGTTCCTCAGAGCCAACAACAAGAACCTCTTTGATGTAAGGACTGAAGCGAAGTCTCACTTCGAGATATTGAGGAGAGAACTTTTTCCCTCCTTTCAGGTACCTCAAGTCTTCCATTCTGTCGATAACTATGAGGTGGCCATGCTCATCGAGATATCCATAATCTCCTGAGCAGTACCAACCATTATGAAACTTCTTAGCTGTAGCCGCCTCGTCTTTGTAGTAGCCCACAAACATTCCCTGGTTTCGAACCAGGATTTCTCCGTTCTCAGAAAGCTTCACTTCAGCCCCTGGAATTGGTTGGCCGGAGGTATCAGGACGGATGTCACGATTGCGGTGTGCCGTTACAAGCCCCATTTCAGAACTGCCGTAAATCTGTTTTATGTTGATTCCAATGGCCTGAAAAAAGCGGATAATGTCCGGACTCACGGCCGACCCAGCAGTGTATCCGTCCCTAAGATGTGACAATCCTAGGTTATCCCTCAATCCCCGGAAAACAAGCCACTGGCCTATGCCATTGAGGATTCTAATTCCCAAACTAACCCGCTCGTTTCCCAGGTTGCTGTCTCCAGCCTTGTAAGCCACGGGCAAGAAAAGGTTGTACATAAAGCGCTTCAGCCGACTGCTATCGAGCATCTTGGCTTGAACCATCCTGTTGATGCTCTCCCACTGTCTCGGTGAATAGAAAAGTATCCTTGCTCCGATTTCCCTAATGTTTTCCGTCACAGTCTCGGCACTTTCCGGAAAATTAACCACAAAACCAGATACGATGGACCCGGCAATTCCTATGATTTGCTCTGTAATCCAGGCTACCGGTACGAAGGAAAGATAATTGTCAGTCGCTTGATAGTTATCAATTTGGGCAAAGCTCCTAGCGGACACTATCAGTCCTTTGTCCAAAAGCATTGCAGCCTTTGGCGTACCGGTGGTGCCCGATGTAAAAACGATAACCGCTATGTCGTCAGCTTGCCCTCGGGCGACTAATTGTTCGAACAGCAGAGGGTGGTTTTTCCCATACTCACGTCCAATCTCTAAAGCATCTTCAATAGCGAGGAGGACGGGATCACTATAATTCCACAGTCCTTGCGGATCCCAATAGACGACTCTCTTGACCTGTGGGATTTCGGCCTTAATTTCCAGAATCTTGTCAACTTGTTCCTGATCGTGGGCAAAAATGAACGTAACATCGGCATGATTCACAAAAAATGCTACCTCACTCGAGCCGCAGTCCGAGAAAATACCCACTGCCGTGCCACAAGCTGCCTGAGCTGCTAATTCAGCCCAATATAATTCGGGTTTATTTTCGCCAAGGAGCGCAACTTTGTCTCCAGGTTGAAACCCGTGGCTGACAAGAAATAATGTCAGGCAGCGTACCTTGTCTTGGTAGTCCTGCCACGTAAGACTCTTCCAGATCCCGCGATCTTTTTCGCGTAAGGCTACCTTGTTGGCACCGAACTTTTTGGCGTTTGCGACAAAAATCTTTGGTAGCGTGTCAAGATCGTCCATTGTTTCCCATCCAATGACCTAAAGATTGCCATGTGATTATAGATGGAGGCTTCTTAAGCAGCGCTGGAGCCAAGATAAGCTCTAATGACCGCCTCATCTTGTTTGATAACCTCGGGCGGCCCATCCGCGATCTTGACGCCAAAATCCAAAACAACCAGCCTGTGAACCAAATCCATTACTGCGCCCATGTCGTGCTCTACGAGGATGATAGACGTTCTTTTAAGTTCATGAACGTCCATTATGAATCGGACCATATCCTCTTTCTCTTCCACATTCATGCCGGCCAATGGCTCATCCAGTAGCAAAAGTTTGGGCTCCATGGCTAACGCCCGGCCTAGGTCCACTCTCTTCCGCTGCCCATAAGGAAGAGAGCCGACTTTCTTGTCTCGAACTGCCTCCATGTCCAGCAGTTCAATGATGTCTTCAACCACTTGTCGGTGCCTTATCTCCTCGGCACGGGCCCTGCCGAAATAGACTGAACATGCCAATGCCCCCGCCTGCATACGAGTGTGACGTCCAACCATAAGGTTTTCAAGCACAGTCAATCCAGAGAAAAGCTCTATGTTCTGGAAGGTACGAGCTATACCGAGGTCGGCTATTTGGTGGGTGCGATAGCCCGTAATGTCTTTGCCCTGAAAAAAAACTCGACCAGAATGAGGCCTGTAAAACATGGTCACACAATTCAGAAGACACGTCTTACCAGCGCCATTTGGCCCTATAAGACCTAGAATTTCGCCCTCAGAAACATGGCACGTGACATCAGTGAGAGCGCGCGTGCCTCCGAAGGCTAAGGATATTTCTTGTACTTGCAGCAGGTTCGCACTTTCCATGCCGATCTCGCCTTAAGCGCTCGCCTCGCAGGTGGACGCTCTGGGTATTACGAAAAGGTCTGCCAGTTTTTTTACGGTTTCAAACTTGAAGAGATTCTATAGTTCGTTGCCCCATATGGTTATGCCAATAACGCAGTTGGCCGGGAATCCCCCGAGATTGTGAGTAAGCCCCAGTCTCGGATTCTTTATTTGGCGATCTCCAGCTTTTCCCTGGAGCTGTTTGTATACTTCGTATGTCATCCTAATTCCCGAAGCCCCAATTGGATGACCAAAGCTTTTCAGTCCGCCGTCTGTCTGACATGGCAGTGGGCCGTCCAGGTTGAAAAAACCCATATCCACATCCTCCTTGGCACGACCACGGGGTGATATGAGCAAATCTTCGTATGTAACTAATTCGGTTATAGAAAAACAGTCATGAACCTCAAACATGCTCAATTCCGTACGAGGATCCTTTATCCCAGCCTCTTCGTAAGCTCGAGCGGCGCAGCGACAGGTAGTCTCCACATGGGTTCCGTCCCAGTGTTGATACCGGTATTCCTCTTCCGGGCTCACAGCAATTTGTAGAGATTTGACATAAAGCGGATCAGGCCGAAAACTTTTGGCCATATCGGAGCGCACAATTAGAGCTGCTGCTGCCCCCTCGGTGACCCCACAACAATCGAACAAGCCTAGCGGCCAAGCAATTATGGGGGCTTTCATTATGGTGTCGACATCCACAGCTTTACGAAGATGCGCCTTAGGGGTTTTCGCGCCATTGGCATGGCTCTTGGCTGATATTTTGGCTAACGTGATTTTCCCTTCCTCTGCACTCAATCCGTAACGTGCGAAGTATCTAGTAGCTAGCATTGCAAACATGCCTGGCGCTGTCATGTTGGGAAAGATCTGTCGATTGTATATGCCCCTGAGTTGACTGAAATCGGGCAAGCCCCCGTATCCAATATCTTTTAGCTTCTCTACCCCTACTGCAAGAGCTATGTCGCAGGCTCCGGATGCCACTGCAAAACTTGCAGCTCTCAATGCCTCGGTCCCACTTGCACAGAAATTTTCGACACGTGTCACAGGGATAAATGGCAGCTTTAGGGCCCCAGCCAAGGGGATGGCGCTCTTTCCGACGTTCACTTCATCGAAGCACGTGGACAGCCAGGCTGCGTCAATGTCCTTTTTCTCAATTCCTGCATCCTCTAAGGCTTCCTGAAATGCCTCTACCATGAGGGATTCGGCGCTGCGGTTAAAGTGTTCTCCAAATTTAGTGCACCCCATGCCAATGATGGCAACTTTATTCTTGATGCCTTCAGCCATAGTACTTTCTCCTACGAGTTGCCTAATACTTGAAAGGCATCGCCTTCCAGAAATAACCGATAAGTCCGCGCTGTTTGTCTTTATATTTTCTGCGGAAGGTCATTCGCACGGCCTGGTTCACTGATAAGGACTCGAGTGTGCAATCTGCAATATCAAACCAATACCGGCCACCTCCGTCGAAATCCACAATGCCATACAGTGCAGGGGGATCCTCGGAATAAGTCAGATGATCTGCCGTGTAGGTAAACAAACGCCCTGTCTTGTCAGAGAAACAGTAGTCCTCCATGTTGCTCACGGAACCACATGCAGGGTTTATACAAACTGTCTCCCGAGGAAACTGAGGGGTACCGCACACCAAGCACTTGCCACCGGCTAGCCGGAGCACAGCGTCCCTCTCTCTCCAGGTTAGAGACAGGCTCGTTGGCGCCATTTCCTCACCCCTTATTCCAACCTCCTTGGCCAACATGCCTTTGAATGACAGATACTTGGTGTAATCGGTAATTTCTCTCCTAAAATTAAGGCTTTTTGTTATCTTTTCCCGCTCTTTAAGGCCTCTGATAGCGTCGGTCACTTGGAAAAGGATAGCATCGCAGCCACTCCCGTAACCGACCACTACAATGTTGTCGCCAGGGTTAGAATTCTCCAGAGCGCTTGCAAACATGAGAAGAGGGTGGGCGGTTCCACAAAGCCCCACAGAATTGATCAGCGGGTCCTGGATCTGCTCTTTTTTCAGCCCAATAATTTTAGCTACTGCATTATGATCCCTCGCATTAATTGGTGGAAACACCACTTTTGCCACGTCCTGTATCTTCACTCCGCATCTCTTCAATAGCCCATTAACTGCCTTGGGAATAAAGGTCGTGTAAGCTTCTTCCCTTATCCAGCGTTCTTCCCACGTCCGGACAAACTGATCGTCATCAACGCGACGGTTATCTGCAAAATCAAAAGAGAGAGAATAATGTCCCTCGCAGGATGCCAACAACTTCCCTCTCCCGATGACAAATGCCGCGGCAGCGTCCCCAAAAAACGATTCCATGCCGCCACCTGCTTTGCCGAGTCGACAGTCGGAGGCCACTACAAGCGAGAGACCTGTGTCTGTTTCAGAAACAGCTGAAATTAACGCCGCTGTTCCGGCCTTTACTGCTCCGCTGAATTCTGCTGTCCGCGTCTCGGGGGCCAAATTAAGGGCGGTAGCCGCAATTGATGCGTTGGACCTCTCCTTGTAGGGAAACGTAGTTGACGCAAGAAATAGAGAGGTTATGTCGCGGCGGTTCACCGCGGATAGGCAATCCATCCCCGCTGCCACGGCCATCGTAGTCGAGTCTTCGTCGTGGTTCGCAACCGACTTTTCTCCATAGGCAAAAGCCCCAAGAGCTGGATTAAACCACCCCATGGCTCGATAGATGGTTTCCCGCTTGATGTAGTAATATGGGAGGTATATTCCAAATGCCTTTACTCCTATCACTGCTCACATTCCTCCTCTCCGTTGCTGCCGCGAATTCCTTCTATTTTCTTAAATCGTGAACGAGACCTGCAAAAAGTGGCTCTTGCTCTTGTGAGTCGCAAACCGTAAAGCCGATCAAGTGCACTTTCTCATGGAGAGAGGCCCTACGGCCGAACCCAAAATACGTTACTCTATGGGTCACATTGCTCTTCGAACATGGTTTTTACGAATTCGACTATCTCTTGGGTGTTGGTGCCTGGGAGGAATATTCGTCTCACTCCCAATTGTGAAAGATATGGCCAATCTTTTACCGGGATTGATCCGCCTCCAAAGACAAGCAAATCTGCAGCCGATTTCTCACGGAGGAGGGCCATGACATCCGCAAAGATCGTCTTGTGAGCTCCTGAGTGAATACTCAGTCCAATAGCGTTGACATCTTCGTCTAATGCCGTTTGAACTATTTGCTCAGGGGTCTGGTGGAGACCAGAATATATGACCTCCATTCCAGCGTCAGTCAGGGCTCGAGCCACGACTTTCGCTCCTCGATCATGGCCATCAAGCCCCGGTTTCGCTATCAAAATTCTTATGTTACAGCCCGTTTTGCCCATAGAGTTTCCTCGCCAGCTCTGCTTAGTTAATCGATACCACACCTTTTACTCTGAACGTGGTGCTCGCCGAGGTTTGACCATGATGCTGATCGATTTAGTAGCCTAGGTTTTAAACTTCAGAATATCGCCCGTTCAGAATATGTGCCGAATTCTTGTCTCATAGCCTCTATACACTCTCCTAGCGTAGCCCCATCTTTGACAGCAGCTATGATGGTCGGCATTACATTTTCCGGACTGCCGCAAACTCGTCTTAGCTCTTCGAGGTGATCTTTTATCCTTTGTTGGTTGCGATTTTGTTTAAAATCCTTCAGGGTTGCGATCTTTTCACTTTCAAAATCAGGATCATTCTCTCTGTATTCAATGTCTATTTCTTCGTCTTCCACAAATTCGTTTAATCCTACTATTATCCGTTCTTTGGTTTCTATTTCTCGCTGATACCTGAACGCTGAATCGGATATCTCTCGTTGGAAGAAACCTTTCTCAATGGCGGCAACAGTACCACCTAGATCCTCAATTGTCTTAAAGTACCGATAACACTCTGACTCCATTTTGTCAGTGAGTGCTTCTACGTAATAGGAGCCCCCGAGAGGATCTGCAGTTAAAGTAGCGCCACTCTCAAAGGCTATAATCTGCTGAGTTCTTAGGGCAATCTTCTCCGAGCGTGGGGTCGGTACTGTGAAGGCCTCGTCGTAACTGTTGGTATGCAATGACTGAGTGCCCGCGAGGACGGCTGACAACGCCTGTATGGTTGTACGAACAATGTTATTCAAGACTTGTTGAGCGGTCAGTGCAGAGCCAGAGGTCTGAGTATGAACGCGAAAAAGGCACGAACGTGGATTTGTTGCTCCGAATCTTTCTTTCATTTCCCTCGCCCAAATCCTTCTGGCTGCCCTGTATTTCGCAACGTTTTCGAATAGGTCGTTGTGAGCTTTGAAAAAAAACGACAACCTTGGCGCGAATTCATCCACGGATAGTCCTGCTCTTATACCTTCCTCCACGTATGTCAGCCCGTTGGCCAAGGTAAATGCCAACTCTTGCACGGGATTCGCACCGGCAGAAGCGATGTGATATCCGCTAATGCTTATGGGATTGAATCTTGGCAGGTGCTTGGCACAAAATGTTACGGTATCCATGGTGAGCCTAAGGGACGGTCGAGGGGGAAAATAGTAGGACTTCTGTGCTTGATACTCCTTTAGAACGTCGTTCTGCATTGTACCCGTGAGGTGCTCCCACGAGATTCCGCGCTCTTCAGCCACCGCACAGAACATGCCGAGGATGACTGAAGACTGAGAATTGGAAACGAAATTGACACTAATGGTTTCCAAAGGAATGCCAGAGAGTAGATCACGCATGTCCTGAATTGTATCCACTGCGACTCCGCAGCAACTTCCAACTTCACCCCTGCAGAGAGGATCGTCAGAATCCCGACCCATAATGGTAGGCATGTCAAAGCAAATGCTGATTCCTGTTGCTCCCATTCTTATCAGCTGGCGGATACGTTCGTTGGCTTTAATTGGGGATCCGAGTGAGCCAAGCTGCCGTATTGTCCATAGTCGGCCTCTGTACATGTCGGCGTGAATGCCCCGCGTATACGGGTATTGTCCAGGATCGCCCAAGTCCTTTTCGTAGCTGAGAGGTGAAATGTCTGCCGGGCCGTAAGAGGTCTTGATGTCGAAGCCGGAAAGATTCTTGCATGGCGCCAACCAGCCAGTGTTGGGAATGGCTGAAACGGAATCTCGTTTGAGTCCTTCTTTGCTCATACTGTATTGCTCCAAGCTCACACCCTTAGGAAATTGCTCAGCACTTCTTCCACAACTGAATAGGGATCTGTTTGCCCTTCCAGAATTCCTTCAATATATTGACGTTTTTTTCCCGTCCCGCTGAGGCCTTTAAATATGAAATTCTCCACTTCGTCCCGAAAAACGAGACTAAGTTCCTGCTCGATACGTTTAGCCTGAATTCTGTCGATTACGTTGCTTTCATGGATATAAGCCTGGTGGGCTAGAATGGCTTCGATAAGTTCATCTATGCCCTGAAGACCCTCGGCCTTGGCCGCGGACGCCACTGTAGGAACAATTCTTGCCATACCCCAGCCGCTGTCCTTGTGGGTCATGGCCATGTGCATGGTGGCTTCAATGCTGCGCAAACACTTCTCCGCCCCGTCTAGGTCTGCCTTGTTAAGCACCACAATATCTGCGATTTCCATTATGCCGGCCTTCATCGCTTGGATGTCATCTCCCATGTTGGGAGTAAGCACCAATACACAGGTCTGCGCCACGTGAATTATGTCCACCTCGTCTTGTCCGGCACCGAGTGTTTCTACGATGACCAAATCATTGCCCATGGCCTCCATAATCCTGACAACATCTGTGGTCGAGCGTGCTAGCCCCCCAAGATAGCCACGAGAACTCATGGATCTAATGTATACGCCGTCATCTAGAGCATGCGCCTGTAAACGAATGCGGTCCCCTAGAAAAGCGCCTCCGGAAAACGGGCTGCTTGGATCAACCGCTACCACGCCTACGCGGTTTCCCCTCTCTCTAAACTTCCCAATCAGGTGCGTAATCAAACTCGACTTGCCGCTTCCCGCTGCTCCTGTGACCCCAACCACCATGGATTTACCGGCATGAGGATAGACCAGCTTCATGAGCTCATTAGTATATGGAGACCTATTCTCCACTAGAGTTATCGCCCTTGCGGCGGCTCTACGACTACCGCTCAGGAGGCTCTCCACTAGCTTCTCGGGGTCTATTGGGCGATTCTGTGTCATTTATCACCCTTGCGGCGTACGTTATTCTTGATGAAATCTACGATTGATTCGGTGAGTGAACCACCCCTAAATACCTCATCTACTCCCATCTCTTTCATGACAGGCACATCCTCCGGAGGAAACGAGCCTCCTACCACAAAGAGGACATCATCCAAACCGTGTTTTCGTATCTCGTTGACTATCTTTGGCGTGTACACGAGGTGCTCACCTGACAGATAACTCAAGCCTATGACGTCCGCATCCTCATCGATGGCCGCTTTGACTATGCCCTCGGGTGTTTGATACATTCCGAGGTACACAACCTCCATGCCAGCCTCTTTGAGGAGCGTCGCCACAACTTTCGCTCCCCGATCGTGGCCGTCCAGGCCTACCTTGCTGATGATGACTTTTATCTTCTCCGCACTCATCCGGCATCACTCCCTACAGTTCTCTAGTGAAATGGGGATTCAATTATCTCCATGGGATCGTACGGATAGCCCATGACTTCGCGAACCGTGCCAAGAAGCTCGCCGGTGGTGGCCATAGCTTTCGTAGCTTCTATCATGGCGGGTATAGTGTTTCGCCCATTCGCAGCGTCCTCGCGCAAACGCTCTATGGCCTCGCGTAGCTTTTGAAAGTTTCGTGTCCGTTTCAGTTCCTTAACCTCGGCTATCTGTTTCAACGCCGACTGCTCTGAAATACGTTGAACGCCTAATGGAGTCTTCGTCTCGGCATCGGAATTGAAGATGTTCACTCCCACTATAAGTTTGTCACCCGCATCAATTTCTTTCTGGCGCAACACCGCCTCGGATTCGAACTTGCGGTCTAGCCACTCAGTTCGTATTGCTTCGGCCATGCCACCCAGGTCTTCCACTTCTTTCATGCATTTCAACGCCTCTTCTTCTATCTTGTCCGTAAGACTCTCAACAAAGTAAGAACCACCCAATGGATCAGCCACGTTGGTCACACCCGTCTCGTACGCAAGAATCTGTTGGGTCCTCAAGGCTTGCAGATGCCCTTTCTCCGTGGGAAGGCACATGGGCTCATCGTAAGAACAGCAGTGAAGAGACTGTACACCGCCAAGAACTGCGGCGAGGGCTTCGTAAGCGATCCGAACTATATTGTTCAACGGCTGTTGAGGCACTAAAGAGCAACCAGCTGTGTGCACGGCAAAGCGGAATTGCATCGACCTCGGATCCTTGGCACCGTACTTTTCCTTCATCAACTTTGCCCACATACGCCTTGCGGCCCTGATTTTGGCTATCTCCTCGAAGAAGTCCACATGGCAGGACACATAAAAGGTGAAGCGAGGCGCAAAGTCATCTATATGAAGTCCCCGCCTCAATAGCTCGTCGATGTAGCACATAGCAATGCCGAAACCGTATGCTACCTCCTGATGGGCCCTGATACCCTGTTCCCTGAGGTCATACATATTTAGAGTGGTGTAATAGAATTTCGGCATATTCCTAGTGCAGTATTCCATGACATCTGCACCAAGTTTTATGGACAGATCCAATGGACACGCTGGTCGAAACCCGCAGTAACGGAAATGTATCGGGTCATTTTGAATGGACCCTCGTAGGCAGCTAATGTCATAGTTTTTTTGCTGGGCCACAGCAACATATTGGGCCATAGTTGCTGCAGCTGCAGTCGAAGCGGTAATAAGAGACCAGCTCACCCGATCCAGGGGTATGTCTCCCACAAGAGTCTCCATGTCCTTAATGGAGGTAATATTGACACCGGTCAGCCCTACTTCGCTCTGCGCCCACGGATGATCGGCATCGAGGCCCATCTCATAAGTGACGTCGGCTATGGTATTTAGTCCTGTACCGCCTTGCTCGAAACAAAAGGCAGCCCTTTTATGAGTATCCGCCGGTGAACCTATGCCCACGACTTCTCGTCTCGTCCAGTATCGTCCACGGAACATGTTTCGATGGATGCCTCGAGTAAAAGGGAATGCTCCTGGATCACCAATTTCACTTTTGTAATCTTTGTTTACCAGGTCGTCTGGTGTGTATAGTTCCTTAGTCTCAAAACCAGACCAAGTCTTGGCGCTATGCGGTTTTTCATAATACGACTTTAAGTAATTATCCCAGTTGACCTCGCATGATTCTTCCGGATTTTGCCTGATTGATTCGTTTGGATTCATAAACAGGTCTCCTTAGCATGCGTCTGCATCTCTGAGGATTCCGAGATTGAACTGCCATTATTGTGCTCCAGACGCGTCAGACTCTCTTTGGAGATAATTCCCATGGCTGTATTAGCCTTGTAGGTTCTCCGTGTAGAGAGATGAGGGACTTAAAGTTGAGATCGAAGCAACCACTTGACTTACTGCTCGGTTAATGTTACCTATTGATTAGTTATGTAACAGGCCCCTTGTCTCAAGTCAAGCTTTTTTTTTCGATTTCATTGACTAAGGGAATTGCATAATCACGTATAATCTCTATAGTCGTTGGCAAGGAAATTGATCACAAATTAGGGGACGACATGGAGTCAGCATCAGATTTTAAGGGATTGGAAAAGAGCGTACGAAAGCAGAAGATTATCGATACAGCCATAAGGGTATTTCACGAAAAAGGATTTAGAACTGCTACGTTGGACGATGTCGCTAGCGAGCTAGGCCTTACAAAGGCTGCACTGTATCATTACGTCGTGTCCAAAGAGGAGTTACTATCTACTATCTATATACAGGCCCTGAAAAGTTTCTCTCTAAACGCCGATGATATAGGAGTAAAGGAACTATCGCCCGCGGAAAAGTTGCGACTCCTGATCCGCAATCACATTATCCACATCATAATCGGAAACTTGCCTATGTTTGCCGTTTTTTTCAGCGAAGAAAATCAGTTGCCCCCCGACGATTTTCAGAAGATCCGAGAAGAAAAGAGGAAATATACGCGTGTAGTTCAGGCCATCATTGAGGATGGGATCCGACAAGGACAGTTTCGACCAATCGACTCGAAATTACAAACATATGCAATAATCGGAATGTGTAACTGGCTTTACAAGTGGTACAAACCTGAAAACAGTCCATATACCCCAGATGAAATTGCTGACCATTTCATCGCTTTGCTGGAAAACGGATACATCAAGGGCTCCACATACGGGACTAACGCAGAGCCTGTAGAATACATATCCCGAAAAAGAGAATTATTGGAAAACCTTAAAGAAGAGTCAGCCCGTCTAGCCTCCCTCATTGAACAGCTCGAGCAATTTGTTTAGACGATTTAAAGATCGTCGCGAGACAATGGTGCTCTCGCAAGCAACATGACATTACAGTGCCTTGAGTGTCACGGGCGCACAAGCTTGCCGCTGAATCGGGCTTTCTAGATTATCGTAATACTCTTGAATTCTTCGGCAAGTGTCGTCTTTAATAGTCTGCCAGGAGCAAAAAGCTGTTGTGCGAATTTTTCCCGTCTCTATGTCTTCGTAGGCGAAAACAGCCGGGCAATCGTGTAAACGCGCATCCTCGAGGCCTCCCTTGTCCTCGTAAGGTATTGTGATGAGGGTCAGAATCCTCTGAAAGTTAGTCCGCCGAGCTAGGACACTGTCAATCTTTTCACCCCTTATCAGATCTAGCAAAGTCAATATTGCCTTCCATATCATAGGCTTACCAAAAATTTTTGTGAAGTTGCATGATTTAGCAAATATTTTCATCGTGGCAGCAAACGTCTTGATGTCAAACCACCACTTAGACACACCCTTTGGTGAGTTTACTTGCTCATTAATGAGATCTCGATCCAGCTTCCTAAGCCGAACCAGTAACTCTGACAAAGGTACGCGGAGATAAGCCGATATGGGAATGTAACGCGAACCGTCTGAGACTAGAAGAGTAGCACTCTCACAATTCGGATGGGAGCCTCCCAAGGTCTGACGGCCAAAAAATCTCGAAAGAACTTGAAAGTTCATCATTCCCGTCGGTACGAACTCTATGTCCGGTAAAAGCCTCTGAAAGACCCGCTCAACACACTCCGTCGTAGTAGGGTCTAGTTGCACATCCCCTTCCCAGCAAGGGGTAAGTGGTACGAATCCCCACACAGAGACATGATCCCGATAGCAATGAATAAAATCCAAAATATTTCCCATATCAGAATCATTCACACCGTTGGCCACCGTAGTAATTACCGCCAGTCGGTTGACACCACAAGAGATAACGTTCTCAAAAGCTCTCTTCTTAACAGCAAGGGAGTTATCGCCTCGCAGAGTGCGATAAATCTCTGACTTTGTTCCGTCAAACCCAAAATTGATCTGAACACCAAGGGAACAGAGCTCCTGACAATATTTCTTGTCTGCCAACTTAATACCATTGGTAAATATCTGAACTTGAAAGCCATGGGCCTTTGCCAGGCGCACTATGTTTAAGAAGTCTTTGTGGACTGTGGGCTCGCCTCCAAAGAAGCATATATTGGGCCGGGGAACTTGATTGCGGAAATGTTTGAATATCTTCTCGAAATGTTCCACGGGCGGATGGTAAGCAAAACCCATGGCATCAACGTACGCCAGACAGATTGGGCAATGCTGGTTGCAAAGGTTTGTCACATCAATTGCTACCGTGTTCGGTTTCTTGTGGTGCTGATGATCGCATGATGCACAGTCAAGACTGCAGGCAGCGCAAGCAGGCTCTTGATACTGAGTAATCTCCCTCTTCCATGTCCACTTACGGGCATCTTTTGTAACAAGCGACGCGGTCCTGCCACAATCTTTGCAGAATTTAACCAGATATACCTTGTTGTCTCTTATTTCATAACATGCGTCAGTGGGCTGACCGCATTTTTCGCATAGTCCTAGCTTCATAATGACGCTCCTCCTTGCAACTTAATAACATTACATGGAGATGGGAACGTGACTCGTTCTAAAATTCCCTATCATCCAATTGATATCGCTTGATAAAAAAATGGTAATTTGCGCCGAAGGCTTATCACACATATTTTTGTTGTCAAGAAAAAAATTATTTGCTAAAATAGTAAGTTTGATTACCATAACAGGCCAGCAAAGTGACTCTCCCCCAAGAACCATCTATCTTAATACTTGCCGGTGAAGCCTCCGGAGACTACCACGCCGCCGCTATGGTTAGAGATATCAAAGCCCGTTGTCCCTTTATTAAAATAGCTGGTATAGGCGGAGATGCTTTGGCAGACGCAGGAATGCACCTCCTACATCACTACCGAGACATCAATACAATTGGACTCAGTGAGGGCCTAGGAAAGCTACGCCATATCAAACACGCATACTCATCCATGAAGCAAGAGCTCGAGAGCGGACATCACGATCTCTTCGTACCCGTGGACTTCCCTGACGTAAATCTCATGCTATGCAAGGTAGCAAAAAAAAACCGCGTCCCCGTCTGCTACTTTATCAGCCCCCAAGTTTGGGCGTGGCGCAAGGGAAGAATAAAAAAAATAGCTCGCCGGGTTGACCGAATGATGACCATATTTCCCTTTGAACAAGATTTGTACCGATCAGTGGGGGTCAAGGCTGATTTCGTTGGTCATACCATGGCCAGAGACATTTCACCTTACTTAAATAAGGCAGATCTCCGAAAAGAATTGGGACTAGATCCCGATAGACCCGTGATAGCTCTAGTACCAGGTAGTCGGCCCGCAGAAATCAGTCGAATATTGCCAGTAATGTGTCAGGCATCAGCAATTTATAGAGTGAGCTATCCTGATACCCAGTTTGTGCTACCACTCGCGGGCACCCATCTGGAAAGTCTTGTCGCGGCTGTTCTAGATAAACACCATATCCCGGTATCCATCCAATTGAATGCTGCAGCGAAATGTATGGGAGCCAGTGATGCCGGCATCGTAACTTCTGGTACAGCCACCCTTCAAGCTTCGTTGACAGGCATGCCGCACGTCGTGTTGTACAAACTGGGCGCCCTAAGCTGGTTTTTGGCTCGGAGAATCTTAAAACCACTTGTTATGGACCAGGACATACATGTGGCAATCGCAAATGTGCTGGCGCTGAAGGCCGGTGAGAATCAGGGTCCATTGAAGGTCTTGAGCGACGCGGGACTAGAGATTAGATGCCTGGAGTGTGGGCGGCATTTGTTTGTCCCTGAGCTACTCCAAGACCGAGCTTCTCCTAAAGAAGTGGCTGACTGGCTGTTCAAGTTCAAGAACGACGTCGAGCTTGTAAGTGCCATGAAAAAAGGTTTTCGAGTTCTTCGTGATATGCTTACCCCTCCAAATGATAATGTCAGCGCTGCGAAAATCGTCCTCGACTGTCTTGCCGCCAAGTCTGCCCATAATTCAAGTTGATCCCACCGTAAATTCCTCGTAGCAGTTATCGAGATTTTAGTGTTTCTTGTTATTGAACGTGAATTCCGAGTATATTTCGGTCAGTCATTCCCAATGAAATAAGGAATGATAGTAATAAACGTTTATCATGGGGAGCATGCGAAAACCGAATTGGCAATTTTTATTTTTAATTAAACCTACTCCCTTTGCATAGAGCAGCTGCACTAAGATTGCTTCACAGCGTCCGAAATAATGGAAAAAGCGATGGCAACATTCATGGCTATCTTGTCATTCAGATAAAGCTAGTCACGCAGAGAAATCTCTGTTTTGCTCGACAGATAGTGATCTCGCATATGATCTTTAGACTAGGTTCCGTTCCTTCAGAAATTTGTGCAACCATTGCATGATCGATCAGTTAGCCATGGCGGGTCTGATAAGTTTCTCCATGAAGCCGGTACCCTAGGAAATACCTTCTCAGGAGATCAAGGGATTGCATGGCTGCCAATTTTTTGACCCAGCCTCGTTCACCCGGCAGAAAATATCGACGGCTCAATACAGTGTCACGAACCGCTAGACCGACAAAAAAAGTGCCCACCGGCTTAGCGTCTGTGCCACCATCTGGTCCGGCTATGCCTGTAACGGACAAGCCCACTGCGGATTTTGCTATCCGTCTTGCGCCAATTGCCATTTCTTCCGCGCATTGACTCGACACAGCTCCATGGGCCTGGATAGTCTTCTCCGATACACCCAATACTTCCACCTTCATGGCATTTGAATAACTTACCACTGAGCCAAGAAATGTCTTGGACGAGCCCGGAACACGGGTCAACATCTCACCGATCATCCCTCCTGTAATGGATTCGCCAAGGCCTATTGTCATCTCTCGCTCTTCTAAGAGGTCCAATATCACTGCTTCCATGGAGCGACCGTCTGTAGAGATTATATTCTCTCTGATTCTGTCCTCAATTTGCTCTTGTTTTGCAGTTAGGAAAGCCTCTACCTCAGCCTCTTCTGTGCCTCTAACGTCTATGCGAAGGCGAATGATGGGAAATCTCGGCAGGAATGCGAGGTGATAGTTGTCTTCGTCTCCGGCCAAGTCCGAAAGAATTTCGCCAAGCCTAGATTCTGTGAGCCCATAGACATGAAGAGTACGGGTTTTGAATACTTGAGTCGGGGCATCGAAACGCGCCAGGATAAATGGTATTCCTTGTTCCCTAAGCATGGGAAGCATCTCACGCGGGATACCAGGGAAGAAAAGGGCTATTTTTCCATTTTTTTGTATTACGAATCCTGGAGCTGTACCGTAGTCGTTGGGTATGGGGGTAGCTCCAGCTGGAAATAGAGCCTGTTTTGCGTTCGATGGCGCCATAGGCCGCCCCCACTTCTTAAAACGACTTTCTATTCTTGTAAGCTGCTCTTTATTAAGTTCGAGGGGAACTCCTAATAGCGCTGCCGCGCCTTGGGCGGTTTTATCGTCCTCTGTGGGACCTAGACCGCCCGAGACAATTGTCACTCTGGCCCTATCCATGGCCAGGCTCAAAGCGTCCTTTATTGCCTCTACATCGTCTGGTACAGATGACATTCCTTTGACGGCTATACCTACTGCCCGCAATTCCTTGCTAATGGTTTCCCGATTGGTGTCAGTTATGACGCCATTGGTAATCTCGTTGCCAATGGTCAGTATCCAGGCATCGATACATTTTCCCATCAGTGCGCCTCTTCCCAGTTGTGTCCCACGGAAACATCCACCAAAAGTGGAACTGACATGGGATACACGTTTTCCATCTCATTTTTTACAACTTCACAGGCTTCGTTCACTGCAGCCTCTTCAACCTCAAGAATTAGTTCGTCATGCACTTGGAGAATCATGCGTCCCGGTATATGCCTTTTCTTTAGCTGGTCATAGACCTTGATCATGGCCAACTTCATAAGATCAGCCGCACTACCCTGGATGGTCGTATTGACTGCCATCCTGAAGGCCGATTGCTGTGCGATCTTGTTTGGACTGTTGAGGTCAGGCAAAAAACGCTTTCTACCTAGGATCGTAGTAACGAAGCCATCCTTCTTGGCCTTTTCTGGCAGTTCTTCCATGAAAGTCCTAACCCCGGCGTATGTCTCGTAATACTCATCTAAGTACTTCTTTGCTAGCTTTAGACCTACTCCGATCTGACGGGCAAGTTTATAAGGCCCCATCCCGTAGATTATCCCAAAATTAATGGCCTTGGCCTTGCGCCTCATCTCTGGAGTTACCAAGGCTGGTGAGCACTCAAAGATACCAGACGCGGTAATGGCATGGATGTCTTCACCTAGAGAAAAAGCCTCCGCGAGACGTTTGTCTCCGGAAAGATGTGCCATAACTCGCAATTCTATTTGGGAATAGTCAGCTGACACAAACAAAAAGCCTTTAGTAGGCTGAAATGCTTTGCGAATTTTTCGCCCCTCACTGGTCCTAACTGGGATATTCTGCAGATTGGGATCAGAGGAGGACAACCTGCCGGTGGCAGTTACTGCCTGATTGTAAGATGTATGGATTCGGCCTGTGACAGGATTTACCAGAGTTGGCAAGGTGTCAACGTAGGTTGTCTTTAACTTGAATATCGAACGGTATTCCAATATCTTGCTAGGGAGTTCGTGCTGAACCGCCAACTCTTCGAGTACTTCCAAGGCCGTGGATTGTCCACTTTTAGTCTTCTTGACTGGTTTTAAGGCAAGTTTCTTGAAAAGGATGTCGGACAATTGTTTCGGTGAGTTGATGTTAAAAGATTCTCCGGCAAGTTCATAGATCTCAGATTCTATCTTGTCCAACATTACCCCAAATTCCCTTGATAGATCCGCCAAATACGCAGTATCAACGAAAACTCCCACCAGCTCCATATCTGCTAAAATCGGTATCAATGGAAGCTCCACATCTCTAAATAACTTATCTAAACCCTGTTGCTCTAGCTTGTGACCAAGCAGCTCTGCAATCCGAAACGTAACGTCAGCGTCTTCGCAAGAGTATTCAGCGGCCTTACTTATAGGCACAGCTGAAAAACTCAATTGCGATTTACCAGATCCAATAAGGTCGCGGATAGGAATCATCCGATGATTGAGGTAAGCTTCTGCCAAATCGTCTAGAGAATGCCCTCTTCGTGATGGATCGAGAAGGTAAGAGGCTATCATGGTATCGAAAGAAATTCCAGATACATTGATCCCCTCTTTCTTCATGATTACAAGATCGTACTTAACATTTTGCCCTACCTTCTCGTACGATTTGTCCGTCAATATTGACTTGAGTGCATCTAGGACATCACCTTTGGGTAGTTGATGCCCAGAGTCGTGTCCCACAGGAATATAGCAGGCCTCTCCTGGCGCAGTGCATAACGAAATCCCAACAAGATTGGCCTCCACTGGGAAAAGTGACGTGCTCTCAAGATCCAGCGCGAACTTTTTTTGTTCACGTATCTTGCTAATCCACTTGTTCAGCTCGTCCATCGTGGTAACAGTCGAATAGCCGGAATAGTCAAGAGTCTTCTCTGGGGGCAATTCACTCATGAATTTCTTGAATTCTAGCTCGTGGAAGAGTGCACGAAGCGAGGCTATGTTCTGTTCTCCAATCTCAAGGCTATTGATGGAATTTTTTAAGGGCACAGAATCGCATAAAGAAATAAGCTTTCGACTCAGTATAGCCTTATCCATGTTATCCGATATCTTGGACCTAAGCTTTTCTTGGGGTATCTCGGAAAGGCGTGAGAATAACTCTTCCAAACTACCAAACTGATGAATTAGCTGCAACGCTGTTTTTGGCCCCACTCCTGGAACCCCAGGCACATTGTCTGAGCTGTCTCCGGTCAGGGCCATAAAGTCAAGCAGACGAGCAGGCTCTACCCCGAACTTATTCTTTACTGTGTCCGAGTCGTAAACAATGTCTCTCTGAGGATCCCACATTGACACGTTGCCCCCCACGAGCTGCATCAGGTCCTTGTCAGAAGATATGATAACCACATCCCAATCCTGATCGGTAGCCAACCGAGCTAGGGTCGCGACAATGTCGTCTGCCTCATAGCCCTCTTCTGCAATCGAAGGTATGCCGTAACCTTTAACCAGTTCATATATCTTAGGAATTTGTAAGCGCAAGTCTTCAGGCATAGATGGCCTGTTGGCTTTGTATTCAGGATATAGATCGTGCCTAAATGTCTTACCTTTGGCGTCGAAAACGACCACAATCCGCCTAGGCACTTTGTCCTTAAGGGTCTTCATCAACATGCTCGTGAAGCCAAAAATCGCGCCTGTCGGAAAACCCTTGGAATTTGTAAGGCCCCCCATGGCGTGATAGGCCCTATGGATGTAGGAACTACCATCGATCACGTACAAGGTTTCGCGTTGTTGGGACATGCGTGACTCGCTTTCTCGTCATTCGTGAAGACGCTCATTAGGTCTGAGTGGAGCGTACACTGTAAATGTGTTCTTTAAACCTGGGTCTCCATGAATCCTATCACAAGGAAACCAGGAAACAAACCATGCCCATGCATGCAACCGAGCTTTGGCCAAGAATTTGCCTACTGATTGATATATCGAGGGGTGGTTGATTTATTTGGCACTAATGATCATCACCTATTTTGATCCGTGTCTTGTCTGGTAAGATAATCGTCTTTAGGCACTTCCAACCCATCTTTTCGATGACGACCGACAAGTGAGGATGCATGGAAAAATATGGGCTATTTTTGGCGTTCCAACTGGTCGCAAATTAGAGTGATGCAAGGTTCGATCTACTGTCTCGGCACATTGTCATCATAGGAAATTCATCTATGCACCAGCACCATCGCTCTGCGGTAGCTACGTTTTGGGAAATTTCTTCCGTATTTAGTGTCCCAATGCTGAAATTGTCATGTCGGCTTTACGCCGAGTCACATTGAGGAAGGTCTCTGATGTCAAAGCAAAGGCGAACGAGGCCCCATAGTTTTCGATTCCAATTTTACCTGAAAATCTCCTCTTTTACCCATAATAACGGGAGTTCATTGGAATCAGAAGCAGCATTACGCACCCCATCATCACTTAATTGGGACAAACAAGGGCTATGGATCTTAAATGGGGCCAAAGTCCTTATTCAGAGTAATTTCCTCGATTCCGTTCAAGGCCTCGGCCACAAATCAAAGTGTTTACACTGGATTAGGGCAGCCTATTCGTAAATCTTCTCTTCCTCTGCAAAAGCTTCTTTTGCGTCAAGCTCAGAATCCCTTATTTCAGGATCTTTTGTCTGCAGTTCTCGATAGTATTCATGTTGAATGATTAAGTTCATGATCTCATTGGTGCCTGTCCATATCATCATCAGCCGCAGGTCTCGCAAAAGGCGCTCCACGGGATAAACATTAGTATATCCGATGCCTCCTAATACCTGCATCGCGTCGTTGATCACTTCCCAGGCAGAGTCAGATGAAAACTTTTTGGATTGAGAGACCAGCCTTCTCGTGTAACCTGTGCTTCCGAAACGGTCCACAGACGCAGCCGCAACATGTGTCATGGCTCTTGCTGCATCTAGCTTTGTAATGGAATTGGCTATCTTAAAGCTTACGCCTTCGAATTCCCTGATCTTCTGGCCGAATGCCTTTCTGCGATCGCTATAACGAGCAGCTATCTCCAGTGCAACCCTTGCCGAACCTATTGCCCCTGCGGCACTCGTCATCCGTTCCGGGATCATCATCTGGTGGAATACTTCAGCGCCTCGGTTTTCGCCATACACTATATTTTCTGCCGGCACTTTGACATCCCTGAACACTAATCGACCGGCACCGCCTCCCCGTGTGCCCATCAGCCCATATACGTACTTGACGTCCACACCCATGTCCCTTTCAACGATGAAGGCGCTGATAGATTTTGGCTGACCTGCCTCTCCTGTTCGAGCATATACTAGGAATATGTCCGCGCCCTCGGCTCCAACCACAAATCGTTTTTGCCCGTTTAGGACGTAGTAGTTCCCTTCGCGTCTGGCTGTCGTGGTTGCTCCGAAAAAGTCTGACCCTCCTCTAGGTTCTGTGAGGGCTTCTGCACAAAACAGTTTTCCTTTGAGGACCGGTTCGAGATACTTCTTCTTCTGGGCCTCTGTCCCAAAAAAATTTATGGCTTCCCCTACTATGGTTACCAAAGAGTATAGACAGGCTAAAGACGCTCCCAAAACGCCGATTTCCTCAAGCGCTACGATCTCATCAACCCAGAGCAAACCCCTGCCTCCGTACTGCGGAGGAAATCGAAGACCCAATAGATTAAGCCTTGCAGCTTCAATTAGATACTCTCTTGGAAACAGAACCCTTTCCGCGTCCATGTCCAGCAGGAGCTGACGTGGGACTTGACGCACAAAGCTTCTTACTTCATTCCTCAGTTTTTTCTGTTCAGCGGTGAGAAGGGCTTCCATGAAATTTTCCTCCAAATCGAGCAGATTAACGATCAGATATTTTGAGTTTCTTTTTTTGTATGGCTACATCTGTCCTCTACATTACTGTCAGAATGGGAAACCGTTTTTGGAATGCCTTTCATGACCAGTCTTGCAATGTTTCCCGGATCAGCTGTTGATCGATTGCCTTTGCTGAGCTAGGATTTGTTGCATAAGAACTGATCTGATGCTTTCTCCGCTTTTTTAATCGACGGTGCACTAAGATCCTTTAAGAAAGCCATGAAGGACTTTCTTCATTTGGGTAAGACCAAAAAAAATGCCGCTAAGCCAACCAGCCACATTGCCCAGCAGAAAAATACTTGGGTCTTCTACGTGTCTGATTACAATCTTGTAATAAAGAAATGCATCGGCAACAAGGAACGAGGATACGCCTCCCAGGATGAACGTCCTAACAAAATACTTGCGTGAAACTCCTAGGATCCTTCCAAAGATCAGAAAAGTCAGCATCAGAGTCCCTACGCAAAGCGCAAATCCCGCAAAAGCAGATTTCAACAGATAGATAGTATCCATACGTTGATGTTTACACTTTTCTCCATAATTTTTTGTCGGAATGTACCTTTTTTCAACGGCAGGTCCCTTGAGCGGTCAATGTCCACCTCCAACCGCGCGAAGACTGTATTGGCTAAAGTCGGCTTTCGCCCCTTGCAATGACAAAGCCACCAATGCCATCGCCGTTCTAATTAGGGATCCACTCTCTTAATTCCGTACTTTTGCGTGACAATAGCGCGCCATTTTCCTTAGTAGTTGTGGCGTCCCTGTCATGGGAGTCAGCGGAAATGACAATTGCAATCTCGGAACCGATTCATGATCAATTGCGTGAATCGCTAAGTGGTGTTTACTGCTTTATTTTTGAACAAGCACTGTGCCCAGCTTTCGTCAACTGTGAAGAAGGCACAAAGCCCCCTGCTAAAGAACAGGAGGCTGATTGTAACCTAACCTTAGCTGATCCCAAAGGTTTGCAGCATGGACAAAGCTGCCTTGCGTCCAGCCCCCATGGCTAAAATCACCGTGGCAGCTCCTGTGACGATGTCGCCTCCGGCCCAGATTCGATCTCGTGATGTCTTGCCGGTTTCCAAGTCAGCCACTATGTTACCCCACTTGTTAGTTTCCAAGTTCTTTGTAGTGGTGGGGACCAGTGGGTTAGCAGCATTGCCTATAGCCACTATTGCCGTGTCGCATTCAATATCAAAGTACGCCCCTTCTATCGGGATTGGCCGCCTACGCCCTGATGCGTCAGGCTCTCCTAGCTGCATTTGCTGACATTTGACTCCAACAGCCCAACCGCCTTCGTTGCCTAGTATTTCCACCGGCGCAGTAAGTAGCTTGAACTTAACGCCTTCTTCCACGGCATGATGAACTTCCTCGGCACGGGCAGGTAATTCATCCATGGTACGGCGATAGACGATGGTCACCTCCTCAGCACCCAGCCTCAGAGCTGTCCTGGCTGAGTCCATGGCCACATTTCCACCTCCGAACACAACCACTTTTTTGCCTTTGGCAGTGGGGGTGTCCGTTTCTGGAAACATATAGGCCTTCATCAAGTTGGCTCGTGTCAAAAACTCGTTAGCGGAATATACGCCGTTGAGATTCTCTCCGGGTATCTTAAGGAATAAGGGAGCTCCAGCACCTGTGCCTATGAAAACGGCGTCGAATTTTCTCTTCTCTAATAGATCGTCCACGGTCTCTATTCTTCCCACTACCCAGTTGGTCTTGAATTCCACCCCCAGTCGTCTCAGTTCATCTACTTCTTGGCGTACAATTTCCTTTGGGAGTCTAAATTCTGGGATTCCATATACGAGCACTCCACCTAGTTCATGCAGGGCCTCGAATACGGTTACTGCAACACCTTTCTTTATTAGGGCACCGGCTAAAGTTAGTCCGGCTGGCCCGGACCCCACAACAGCTACCTTGTAGCCAGTTGGTTTCGGGAGCTCCGGCATCTTACCCTCGCCATGAACAGCAGCCCAGTCAGCCACATATCGTTCCAAACGACCTATGGCACAGGGTTCTCCTTTGCCCTTTTTCCCAAGTACGCATTTTGATTCGCATTGGGTTTCCTGTGGGCAGACTCTTCCCGCTATTCGCGGGAGACTATTTTTTTCCTTCAGTTTCCACGACGCTCCGAGGATATCGCCTGCCTTCACCATAGCTATGAAATCTGGGATATCCACTTCAACTGGGCAGCCTGTTTTGCAATATGGTTTTTTGCAATTGAGACACCTGCTGGCCTCAAGTAGGGCCAGATCGTTGTCATAGCCAAGGGCCACTTCATAAAAATTGTGTGCACGCTCTATTGGGTCCTGCTCAGGCATTTTCTGCCTGGGAATCTTCGGCTTTTTTCCTTCGGTCTTGGGTTGATCTGTCATTTATGCACCCCCAGGGAATGTACATTGGCAACCGCGAGGCGATTCTCTAAACTTGTTCAAAGCTACCAATTCCGGGCCTTTGTACATGGCAAGCCTTTTCGTCAATAAATCAAAATCCACTTCAAATCCGTCAAACTCAGGTCCGTCCACGCACCCAAACATAGTTTTGCCGCCCACTTCCACCCGACAAGCTCCGCACATGCCTGTTCCATCAACCATGATGGGATTCAGACTTACTACCGTCGGCAAGTTGGCCTTTTTGGTTACGTTGACCGTCGCTTTCATCATGGGGACTGGCCCGATGGCAACTACAAGGTCAATTTTCGTACCTTTGTCTATGAGGCTTTGAAGTACCTGCGTGACGAATCCGTGGATTCCGAAGGAGCCATCGTCTGTGGCTATAAGTGTTTCATGACTGACTTTTTTCATGTCTTCGGTCATGATCAGCAGGTCTTTTGTGCGCGCACCTATGATAGAAATCACATGATTTCCTGCCTCATACATGCCTTTGGTGATGGGATAGAGAGGGGCTACGCCAATGCCGCCTCCGACTCCCACCACAGTGCCAAATTTTTCTATGTGGGTTGGTTTCCCAAGCGGCCCACAAAGGTCTTGAAGCCGCTCGCCCACACACATCGTCCCCAGATAGTACGTCGTTACACCCACTTCTTGCCATACAAGCGTTATGGTGCCTTTTTCTGCATCCTTGTCGGCGATCGTCAAGGGGATCCTCTCCCCCTTTTCGTGGGTCCTAAGTATGATGAACTGCCCAGGTCGGTGTGCCTGAGCTATGGCAGGAGCAGATATGACGGCTCGGTTTACTCCAGGACCTATTCGCTCCTTTTCAAGGATCTCGAACATGTGTCGAACCTCCATGAATGTTTAAAAACGTAGTGATTTTTTTTATGCGCTGATCGATGAGAATTCTGTCAGGTCTAGCAAAATCACAAACTCAAACATTACCATATATGGGTACTTATCTTCAAATAATTTTTATGGTCTGATTCGGTCAAGGACCTTGGCAAAACCCGGGTGGCTTCTGATGGATTCAAAAATCTGGTCAGATGCCAACCGTTCATAATTAGTGTATCCCTTGTCCACGGCGCTGTCTAAACTCTGGACTGCGAGGTCTGGGAAGCCGGCCAATGCATACATGCCTGCTAGGTTGTAAAGATTTTTGGGATTGCCTGGCTCTGCTTCCACGGCCTTCTGCATCCAAGGAATCGCGTCCCTAAATCTGCCCATGACTGCCTGAACAAGGGCATACGGGGCATACAATGTAGTGCAATCTTTGCATCGGTTAATGCCGTCATGGAGCGTGCGCCAAGCCTCGTCCACCAAGCCTTGTTGAAGATAAATCGTGCCAAGATTGGCGTAAGCTTCAGGCAAGTTGGCACCCGAACTAATAATTTCTCGGTACGTTTCTAGAGCCTCTTGGACCTTCCCGCTGTTGTAGTAGGCCACAGCAAGTGCAAACTTCATGTCAGGGTCGTTTTCAGCTAGATCTACTGCTCTCTTGTACGATGCGATGGCTGCACTGAAATCACCATCTTCCAACGCAAAACTCCCCAGCATCTTGTGTATCTCTGGGTTGTCAGGCATCTGGGGTGCTACTCTTCTCAGGGCTTCTTTGGCTTCCTGTTTCTTGCCCGCCCAACGCAACGTTTTTGCCAGGTTAAGGTCTCGCAATGCCATGTAGTGGGAATCCATATTCGCCATAGCGTTGGCGTAGATTGTCTTTTTTTCTTCTGGAGACAATTCCTTGCCCTTACCTATAAATCCCTCTCTTTCCATGGCCAAAGCTAACTCTTCTGCCAGTAATTGATGCAGCTCTATCGTGGGGTGCACATGATCCAAGAAGCATTCATTTCCTGGTATGCCGGAGGGATCGCCCAACGTTTTGACTCGCCTACGTACTATATCTACAAACGGGACTAGCGTTATGTTATTTGCCGAGGCTATTCCCCTGATCTGATTGGCAATGGGAGTTATAATACGCAGCGGACAGACATCTAGGTCTCGAGCTTTTGTGAAATTATTGTCGGCTTCCTCGTATCGGTTCAGACCTAACTTTGCCCTACCCATTAGAAAATAGGCCTCTGCGAAAAACGGGTCTTGTTTGATTAGCTCATCAAGGTCAGCACATGCCGCTTGTAATTGGCCTTTTGTTATGTTTTCACGCACTTTGTCCAAACTAGAGTCGTAGGTCTTTTGCTCAGCCAAAGTCATCCTTTGGTCGTGTTCGGATTTGAAAGGAGAGAAGTCTTTGAGATTGCATGGTGGGTCTATCAGGATAACGGGAACGCCCCGATCTTTGCACAATTTAATCATCGCCTCTAGGTTGTATGCGAAGTGTTTAACAACCCTGTCTGAGAATTCTTCGTCCCTATGGTAAAGTTCCAAACCAGCACTTCTATCCAGCAAGGCAGATACTTCTGCTGAAAGAACGGTCTTACCCCCTTTATTGTCCGAAGAAACTTTTTGTTTTTCAGACCGCGTCAAGTTATTCAGAATTACGGTATTAATAAATGTCTCCAAGGCTCTATATATTCGAATCGATTCCAGGACGGCCTTGATCTGCAATGTTACAGACCCCTTATCCATCATTGATGAATAGGTCCGTCTCTCAAGAAATTCGTTGTGCCCAGTCAAAATAATCATGAGATCAGGTTTATATTGAAGGGTTTCTTTAATGAGAGGCACTATACGGTACGAGGCATACGATATGCCTCCAACGTTAATTACTTCAAACTTATTTTCGGGATGAGAAGCGACAAGTAGTTCCTGTAGCCATCGAGAAAAGCTAGTCCTTTGGTCAAATGGATGACCGTAGGTTGTTGAGCCTCCAAAACAGAAGATTCTATATGTATTAGCAGGCTTAACAACTGGGAATGATGATTCATTGAAGTATCGCAATTTCGCCTTGGCTGTCGTAGCTACGCCGTCTTTAACTTCAAACAAAGGAATTATTCCCGAGAAGCCAACATAGGGGTCTTCTTCCAATGTTGGAGGAAATAGTCCTGTGACTCTTAAGGAGAGTTCCACAAGCGCAAAGAAGGCTACACAAAAGGCAATTCCAATGCCGACGTCACGTAGGCTGCTCTTATAGCCTCTTTTTTGGGCAGGCGATGGCAACGGGTTTTCTTGTAACTCAATGTTCGAGTCGCGTTTGTTTTTGGTTGATTTCTTATTTTTGTGCTTATTGCGAGTCATACGCATCAATATAGCCTTTGCCGTTATGGATTTCCATAGGCTATTCAAGTAATTCAAGCGGTAAACAACATTTGTTAGCCTCTGACATGGCATCTATCAAGGAATGCCTGTCGTGCTTCGTTATAGAATTAGTGAGTGAGAACAAGATCTCTTGAAAAACAATAAGGATCTCAGCCGAATGGGGATTTTCAATAGCAATATCTGTATAAAGATCTGGAGGTTGTTGTGATTGGCATTGCAGCATTGATAAGAGTTGGTTAAACCAGGTGCCAGCTAGCCGAGTCTTTGCCCCAGAGTGGTAACCCATCCGAACTACGGTTTGCCCCAGGGCTGTCAGCATGATGTGCCTCAAAGTCTGAAAACAAGCCATTAGTCTGTCATGTTGATCCGGGTCAATTTCTTTTATTTCTGCTCCGTAGCCTACCAAGAACTCTTTTAATGGAGACAGCCAGATTTCAGTTCGAGATGGACAGAGAAAGATTAGTTGATCAGAAAGCGACTCAGCTCCAGGCCCAAACAAAGGGTGCATGCCAATGACCTCAGACTGAGAATATTGGAGCATGAGGTCTATGGGTTTTTTCTTGATGGAGGAGATGTCCGCAAGCAGAGCATCAGTTCTAATCAATGGCCCTATGGTTCTTAACACAGACTCTATGGCTGGAATAGGCACAGCCAGCAATACTATGTCACAGAACGGAATGACCTCTGGAGAATGCCGTGCGTCCTGGACGTCAAGTACCATGGTGCTTATGCCAGCCCAAGTAAACAGTCTTTCAAACCAGCGACCCATGCGGCCTTTGCCGCCCACAATGCACGCTCTGCCTCTACAAAAATCAAGCTTATCTTTCATGTCTGATTCAGTTCCCCCCATCAAATTGCGGGCCCCCGAATTCTTGCTCTTCCATAGGATACGAACCTAGCACCTTTAGGAAGATGGTGTCATACCTCAAGTTTTCTAAAGCTTTCATCATTTGAGGATCATGCCCGTGACCAATTACATCTACAAAAAAATAGTATTCCCAGTTTTCATTTTTTCTAGGTCTGGATTCAATCTTCGTGAGGTTAAGACCTCTAAGAGCAAAATGGCCCAAGCAACGGTGGAGAGCGCCAGGAGTGTGTTTAGTAGCAAATATTAGCGAAGTCTTGTCACGACCTGTGGGAGCATTTTCCTGGTTGCCAATAAGCAGAAACCGCGTGGTATTGAGAGGACTATCTTGAATCCCGTCTGCCAGTATCAACAGGTTATTCTCTTCTGCTAGATATCCGTTTCCTATGGCAGCTGCCTTTGACTCATTCATTACTCGTTTAACAGCCATGGCAGTACTAAAATCGGAAATCAAAGTCGCTGACGGTAGATTTGAACGCAGCCATTTGCGGCACTGACCTAATGCTTGGGGATGTGAATAAACCTTGTTGACGTCAGCTAGGCGCTTTTCCTTAGACAATAGGCATTGCTCAATCTTCATAAAAAACTCCCCGCAAATTACTGCCTGGCAGTCTATGAACTGATCTAATGTCTCAGAAACAGACCCTTCCAGAGAGTTTTCTGCCGGTGCTATACCCACGTCAACTGATCTTGTTTCCACCTTGTGGAATATCTCCTCAATCGACATTTGAGGGATAAGGGTTGTTGACCTACCGAATCGCTTTAATGCTGCTAAATGACTGAATGTTCCCTCGGGACCAAGGTATGCCACTTTCACAGGCTGGTCAGCGCCCCGGCAAACAGAAATAATTTCCGAAAAGACATTAAAAATAGCGGAGTTAGAAAGAGGACCTGGATTTTCTTGGGAAATTTTTCTGAAGATGGAGCTCTCTCGATCGCACGCAAAATTGCTTTCCTGTTGAGTGCGCCGGATTTGTCTGATCGACAAAGCATATTGAGCTCTCTTGCTGATAAGCTTGAGTAATTTTTCATCTATACGATCAATTTTATCACGTATGATCTTAATCGATGTCACGTTGTTAACTATCCTTTTGCGCCATTGTCTTTATCGCTTGACTTGACAGCCATTCTGTAAGTGGATTGTCTAAGTCATACTTATTCAAACTAGCAGATTCCTTGCCTGCCTAATAACCTTTAGATTTTTCATTAGTCTAACAAAATCTCCTGGAGGGAGAGATTGCTGACCGTCGCACAAAGCTGTGTCCGGCGAGCAATGGACTTCTACCATTATGCCATCCGCTCCCACAGTGATAGCGGCAAGCGATAGGGGCTCGACAAAGCGTCTTATGCCGACGGCATGACTTGGATCTACAATGACTGGCAAGTGGGTCTTTTCCTTCAAGACACAAACAGCACTTAGGTCTAGCGTGTTTCTTGTAGCGGTCTCGAACGTCCGTATTCCTCGTTCGCATAGGATTACCTGGGAATTCCCCGCGGATAAGATGTATTCAGCTGACTGAAGGAACTCTTCAATCGTTGTCATGAGCCCTCTTTTCAGTAGAACCGGTTTTCGGCTTCTACCCACACGCTTCAGCAAGGCGAAGTTTTGAACATTGCGTGCTCCAATTTGAAGTATATCAACGCACTCCTCCACCTGGCTCACCTGTGTTGTATCCATTACCTCCGTCACAATTGGCATGCCGGTCAATGCCCTTGCAAAACTCAATAGTTTGAGTCCTTCCTCACCTAGCCCCTGGAAACTGTATGGACTTGTTCTGGGCTTAAATACTCCGCCACGCAGTATCGTGGCCCCTGCTTCTTTTACTGCTATGGCCGTCTCAACAAGCTGGTCGAGCGATTCCACAGAGCAGGGACCAGCTATTACAGAGAAGGAGCCGCCACCTATGTTTTTTTCACCGACTTTGATAACCGTGTCACCTTGCTGGTATTCTCTGCTTACAAATGGTTTGCTAGACGCAGCAGTTGTATAATTTGCGCCTTTCAGGGGCAAAGTGTGCTTGTTTTTTAGTGTTGTTGTGGTTGGTTCAGTCATCTCAGATGCTCCCTTCACAAAAGAGGCCTTGGGGGTTCATCCACCCAAGGCCTCTAAATAAAAAAGCCATGGGCGGTTTCTCGATCAACCCATGGCCTTTTATTTAACTGAAGTATTCTTTACGCCTTATAGCCTCCGGTCATGGGTCTGCCGCCGTAGTAATAAAAACCGAAATAATAATACTGCCTGGCTGAAGTGTTAACTTCTGTTGCGGCGTCCATGCTCGAATTTTTTCCCATGACTTTCATGAATCTTTCCTCTAGCTTGACACTTATTTATACCTTTCAAGAGCGTCTTTGTCAATCACCTTTGGGGTAACTTTTTGCTCATATATTCTTCGGTATCACTGCCATATCGGGCAAACCACAAAAGGGCAAGGCAATAAGAATGCCACCCAAAACCTGCTATTACTCCCTTACACACATCAGAAAGCACGGAGTGCCGTCGAAAGCTCTCGCGTCCGTAAGGATTGCTCAGATGCACCTCAATTACTGGCAAACCGCAGGCCAAGACCGCATCGCGTATGGCTATGCTTGTATGAGTGTAAGCTCCAGCATTTAGTATGACCCCCTCGGCCTTACTTCCCGCTTCTTGAATCATCGAGACAATTTCTCCCTCGATATTCGATTGAAAACACTCTATATCTATGTCCATGAGTTTGCCTATGTCAGCTAGTTGCTCCTCTAATTCAGGTAGTGTTTTAGTTCCGTAAAGCGCAGGTTCCCGCTTTCCCAGCATGTTGAGATTCGGTCCGTTTATTACAGATATTTTCATGAGTTCATCCTTGTGAGGCCTTGTTGAGTAGCCAGGCATCAGCGAGAGTGATGGCCGTCATTGCTTCGGCTACCGGTACGATCCTAGGGCAAAGACACGGATCGTGCCGACCTTTCACCTTGATCTGCGACACCTGGCCATTGGTACCTAACGTTGTCTGAGGCTGGGCAATGGACGCTGTCGGTTTAATCGCAAGCCGCATTACAATGGGCTGTCCCGTGGATATTCCGCCTAATATTCCGCCGGCATGATTGGATAGGAAACCCGTTGCCCCCATTTGATCGTTGTGTTCTGACCCTTTTTTAGCAACGCATCTGAATCCGTCTCCAAAACTAATACCTTTGACTCCACCTATGGATATTAGGGCTGCAGCTAGTCTGGCGTCTAGTTTTTCAAAAACAGGGTCTCCCAAGCCGGCAGGTAATCCCGTGGCAACTACCTCTATTTTTCCACCTATAGAATCGCCATCAGCCGCTACCTTGCTAATCTCTTCTTCCATTGCTTGTGCACAATGAGGGTCTGCACATCGAAGCGGATGATTAACAGCATAATCAGCGTCCACCTCCTTGGCTTTAATATTGCCGACTTGTATGGTATATGCCGTTATCTTTGCCCCCACGTATTTGTGGAGTATGAGCTTGGCTATTGCTCCAGCCGCTACTCTACCCACTGTCTCTCTTCCTGAGGCCCGTCCCCCTCCAGGTTGAGGCTTTAAGCCATATTTTTTAAAATACGTGTAGTCCGCGTGTCCTGGTCGAAAAAGCTGGGCGATATTTCTGTAATCTTCAGATCGTTGCCCCGTGTTCCGGACTATCATCGCAATCGGCGACCCCATGGTCTTGTTCTCCTCAACTCCTGATAGGATTTCCACTATGTCATGCTCCACTCGCGACGATACATATTTACTTGAACCAGGCTTGCGTTTATCCAATTCGTATTGGATGACTTCTGTTGTGAGTTCCATACCTGGGGGAACACCTTCCACTACTACTCCCACAGCCGGCCCATGTGATTCTCCAAAAGTTGTTACACGAAAAATTGTACCGTAAATACTACCCATTATATGAATTCCCTTAATTCATTTAGTGTCTCTCTAAGCTCTTGCAACGTCACGTCTCGGGTGGTAACTGGACGACCATAATCCGCAAGCAGTACGAAGGTTATCTTACCGTCGCTATTTTTCTTGTCATTCATCATGATATTCCAGGCTTCATCAGCCGCTGGCACACAAGCATTCCTTGGCAAGAATTCAACGAGAGTTGACCGTATCATCTCAGCCACATCCCTTTGAAGCAGCCCCCTTTTTTGAGACATGGACACTGCCACCATCATGCCTAAAGCTACTGCTATACCGTGTCTGACGTGATAGGCGTTGAAGCTCTCTACTGCGTGCCCAAAGGTATGTCCAAAGTTCAATATTTTCCTGATCCCTGCTTCCTTGAAGTCTTGTCGGACTATTGTGGACTTAGCTTCGACAGATAAGCGAATCAACTCTTGAAGTAAAATCAGATCGCCCCTCATTAGGTCACGCAAATTGTCTTGGACAAATGAGGCTAGTTTCGGCTTGGATACTAAGCCGGTCTTATAGGCTTCTACTAGTCCATCAATGATATTGTCTCTCGGTAACGTTCTCAATGCGATGAGATCGAGTAGCACGGCCATTGGTACTGCAAAGCACCCCACAGGATTTTTTATATTATAGAGATTAATTGCCGCCTTGCCTCCAATGGCTGCGTCAACACACCCTAGTAAAGACGTAGAAACCAACACAAATGGGACCCCGCGTTTATATGTTGAGGCCGTAAAGGCACCTAGATCAGTGATTACTCCGCCACCAATTGCTATGACGAGCCCGTCTCGGCCCATTTTTTTTGAAAGCATGGCTTCATACACCCTAGTTGCGCTGCGAAGCGATTTGCTGCGCTCGCCGGGATGTAATGACATGATATAGCACCCATTCAGGGCATTATCGAAACGGGAGCCGTGGAGGCTGGCCACTCTACGGTCAGTTATAACGAACGTCTTTTCTCGTTTGACAAGCTTAGAGAGTCTCTGTGGAGCCCTCCATGTGATGTAAATAGGATGGCTCTGTTGACCCAAGAAAATGTCCATGGATGTTTCAGGTCGGAGCTTTTCACATACCTCTAACGTCACTTCAGCAGGGGTCTTGCCAGAAGTGTCAATCTGGAAATCGTGATCCGCATAGGCATCACATCGAGTTGCAAACAGCTCTCGTAATGTATCTTTACTTTTAAACAAAGGTCTCGAAACCCCGGTGTCCTTCTCGATTCGAGAAACACAATCAGCAAATGGTGCATGGAGGTAAACGATTGACCCGGATTTCCTCATCAACTCTCTATTCACTGATCTTTCCGGTGTGCCGCCTCCTGTGGCTATGACTAAACCCTTTTGTTTAGCAAACCTCCGTAGAAGCCCTGTTTCGGCCTCCCGAAATCTGTCCTCCCCCAGGTTCCGAAAAAATGACTCAACTGACATACCTGCTTCGCCAGCTATTAAATCGTCCATATCGACAAAAGGCCTGTTCAAAACGTTGGCAAGCCGTCTGGCAACCGCCGTCTTACCGGCACCCATGAAACCTGTGATATAAGTATTCTTCATCATCGACTAAGCCCTAATGGTTCCATAAACCTCTCTATCGCGATTCTTTGACCAGTCCAAACAAAGAAACTGCGCCTACCTTGCGCTGCCAACATGAACAAACCATCCACAAATTGGGCCCCATTTGCTTTTGCTAGCTGGCACCAGAAGTTGTCCTTCCTCCCATAATTGATATCTACGATTGTTTGAAGTCTCCTAAAATGAATGCGACGCATGAAAGCGTTCAAGAATTGTGGCGATTGCTCTACTTCGGATACACTAGTCGTGTTGATTAGTACAGAGCAGGTCTCCAACACCTCTGACGCGCTTTCCATAGGTACGGCAGTACCGCCTAAAAGCATAGAGAGTGTATGAGCTTTACTGTATGTTCTGTTAATAACATTTATTGAGCGACAATTTAGTTTCGTAGCTCTGTGCAATACTGCCTTGGCAGCACCGCCGGCGCCGATAATACATATGTCAGAATCAGTTGTTGCTATTTGACAATGTTCGAGCAAATCACCAAAGCCGCCGGTATCAGTGTTGAAGCCTACAGCGCGATCACCTTTGAAAGAGATCGTGTTTACTGCACCCACTTCGGCCGCGTTTTGTGAAAGGCCATCCAGGCAGGCCATCACAGATTCTTTATGAGGCACGGTTACATTCAAGCCAGCAAGTCCAGCGGACTTAGCGTCATGTATGGCTTTATGTAGGTCTTTTTTATCGAGATTGAATACCACATACTTACCATCATAACCCATTGCCGCAAAAACTGATTCAAACATCACCGGAGATAGCGAACTCTTAACCCTGCGGTCACCTATAAGCCCAAATACATTCATGCCACCAGCTCCATTAAAGTTTCCAAAAAATTAGGGTAAGAGACTGCCATACATGAAGTATCATCTAGGTTCATTGGGATACCGGTTGTGATACAAGCTGTGGCTAAGGTCATCGCTATGCGATGGTCACCAAAACTGCGGATGACTCCATTCGATTGTAAGGCAGCTGGACCTTTTACTATCATGTCATTTCCTTGGACTTCGATGCGAGCGCCCATCTTGCCCAATTCGGAAACCAGAGCAGCTACCCTGTCACATTCTTTGATCCTCAACTCCCGTACGTCTTGAAAAACGGAGACGCCGTTTGCCTGGGTGGCGAGAAGGACCAGAATAGGGACTTCGTCAATCAATAGGGGCATCTCCATAGGTGTTACCCTCACGGGCCTGAGTCCACCGCTGTATGTAACAGTGACATCCCCCCAGGGCTCCGGAATTTCTCCTTTGCAAGCTCTCTGCACATTAATACCCATCTCTTCAAATTTATCTAAATACTTGGTGCGTGTAGGGTTCAACAGCACATTCTTCGCTGTCACTGTGCTATCCGACACCATCGCTGCTGCTCCTAACACAAAGGCTGCAGAAGACGGGTCCCCAGGAACCCCAATTGATTTCGGGAGCTCCAAATTGGACGTTCCCACGATCCACACGCCCCTACGCCCCCGAATTCTCGCTCCACACATCCTTAAGAGCCGTTCTGTATGATCCCTGCTTTTTACTGGTTCAAAAAGTTTAGTGGTGCCTTGCGCCTGGGTTGCGGCAAAAAAAACGGCGCTCTTCAACTGAGCGCTCGGCACAGGCAGCGAGTACGTTATTCCTGACAATTTTTTACCGACTATCTTCACCGGTGGGCTGCCGTGTGTAGCACACGCTATCAGGCCACCCATTTTACTCAGCGGTTGAGCTACTCGCTCCATAGGTCTCTTCATCAGTGATTCATCACCTACCAGAATGAACTCTCCTTGAATGCCCGCTAGAATACCCATAAGGAGCCTCATCGTAGTACCGGAATTTCCACAGTCCACCTTCACGGAATCCCTCAATGCGCCTTCCATTCCTTCTAGCTTAACTACTCCATCTACTACAAAGGCTGAACCGCCCAGTGAATTTATCGCACTCAGTGTGGTGTTGCAGTCTTCTGCAGTCGAGTAATTCGACACCACACACTGCCCTCGTGCTAAGAGCGAGATTAACGCTATCCTATGTGAGATGGATTTATCACCTGGAGGTTCAAACGCTCCTAGAAATCTGATTGACATGTTCCACTTCCATTACGACTTTTTAAAAGTATTACCACTTTCCGGTTCTTCCCAAATAAAAAGCCCACCGCTTGAGGGCGGTGGGCCTTTGATGTTCTGTGGTTCAGTCTAGATGCTACAGCATATCAGGCAAAGCAGACCACACCGCCGGAGCCTCATGGATTCTCCAATAAAACAAATAAAGTTTCTGGGTGGTGTTGTCTGACATGGCTGTCTTGTACATTTACCTCTAAATTAAAAGCACCTACTTCACGCGTAGCATTTTTCTCGTATCGTGTCAATCCCGCGGAATCGACACAACGGATTGTCTGCCCAGGACGGCGTCTTTGAAAGGCTATTGTTGCCTAATTATTTGCAGACAATCAATCCTTAATCAATTTGATTGCCAGGTTTTCAGCTTCGGCTATTAGGTCAGGCCGTTGAGACAGTGAATCGGGCGGCCTTGGACCATTCATCCTTATGAGATAATTGTATGTGAACCCGAAATTTTTGAGCCAACCTTCATACCTGGGGTGCACGTCTGTATAGACATTCAAGTCTGGATGGCCTTGAGCCATGATAAATACAGACCTCTTTCCGCTTTCCAAACGAGACGTGAAGTCAGGATTTAAGAATGAATACGTCCTGTCAAAAAAAGATTTGAACTGACCGGAAACTTCGCCAAAATAGACAGGTGTAGCCATAATCACAATATCCGATCGGCGGATTTTATCCAGCACCTCGGTCAGGTCATCTTTAATAACACAGTGATCCAGTTTGGTCTTGCATGTCTCACAAGCTTTGCAACCCTTGTATTGAAGCTTTGCTAAGACAAATGCTTCTGTTTCAGCACCCAGTTCCTTGGCTTTGTCCAGTATCTTGTAAGCCAAAGCGCTGCTGTTGCTCTTGGATCTAGGGCTGCCTAATATTGCCATCACCTTCATTTCTAATAGCTCCCTTAGGGCATTCAAACCTTTTTTCGACACTAGCGACGGATGGATAAGGATTAATGATCACTCATAACATATTTTTACAGTATCATTCCATGGGATAAGCGTGTACCCACAAAACCGCTCCAATTTCAACCTTCTTATCTTTCCCTTGATAAGGGATAGGTTTATCGCCCTCTAAGATGGCCGAAAAACCCCACCAACCAGGCTTAGGCATAACAAAGGAGAAGTAACCATTCTCATTTGTTTTCACCACCTGAGCCACATGGGAGTCCGTGGGAGCCTTGGTTTTGCCCTTGCCCCAGAATTCCACTTCAACTTCTACGTCGGCAACCGGTTTTCCATCCCTTTGAACCTGGCCTGTGAATATGTTACCTGCATACAGGCTGTATGGCCTTGTCAATGGCACTATTTCAGCGGGCAGTCCTGCTTCCTTGGCAATGGGTTTGTCCCAGCCCTCCTCTGCCCCCAAAGCATCTACTATAACCTTTGTGGCGTGGACTATGAACTTGTCTTCCGCAGGCTCCCAATATGGCTGAGGCAGCATAAAGAAGATATAGTCCCCTGGTCTGGTAATCTTGTAAGTAGCTTCCCAAGTTGATTTTCCATCCACTTTTTTTTCTTTCAAGGTATCCAAAAGATTCTACACTTTGTCCCCGACTACAACACCAAATTTTTCCGGTTTATCTAGCTGCATTTGAGGACCGCCCTCAAATGGATGCGTAAACTGGAGTAATAGACCTATCTCCTTCTTGTCTTCCTTTCCTACCACGTCGTTGGAGGGTATGATCATCCCAAAATGTGCCCATGAAGGCTTCCCTCCCAATATTGCTAAAATCATCGCAAAGCCTATAAATCCCATACGGCAGCGTCTCCGCATTTTAGATCTCCTTTTCAAGTATTTGCGTTATTATTTGTCGATCAAAAAAGCATCCAAAGCATTATCCATAAAGTACTACGTCCCAGAGCCTATCAAACCCTTCCTCTCCTTCCTCCTCTTCTTCTGCTTTTTCAACCTCGTCTTCCTCTTCTTCGTCTCCATTATTTCCATTTCCGTTGCCACTGCCAGTTTTCTTTTTTACTGAAGAGGCTTGTGACCAATCTACGTACCGGAGATCAGGTTTGTCTGATCCGCCACCATTACCTACCTTGTCTTTATCATTATCGTTTTTAGCCATTAAAATTAGCTGTGCTTCAGACACGCGCTCTACATCCATTGACATAGCGGCTAAGGTTGATTCCTTAAGAAGCCGCTCTTTAATCCCGGCTTGGACCGGAGAGGTGGCCAATAATCCTATATACATGCCTATTCCGAGTGCCACTAACATCAAAAACATCATACGTATTTTCATCTTTAATTTCTCCCTCCCAGCAATGAGGCAAACGCAATAAGGGTATGCTCAGAATTCGAATTTCATGGAACATTCCCCGCCAATAATAGGATCTATGGTCCTATTGGGGTTGGCGCCGTTCCAATTCGGAAAACCAGGCACGGTATTCCATCCGGTCACGGATCGATCAACACAGGCATAGTTGAACCACCTGCCTGGCTTCCAATATCCAAATACAACTCCGACCTGCCATCCCTCGAGGAACTGCCAATCCAGCCCTACATTAATCTCGTACCCAAGATCCCGGTCCGGAATGTTCGGCACAAACTGTGTGTTGTCCAAGGGGATGTTCAATGGACCGGGACTCACCAGTGAGAAATCGACGTTTCCATCAACATCGGCCCCCCAATTCGGCCTGAGTACGCCCCAGGGATACCCATTAGAAGTGCGTCGCGCCCAGAAGAAGGTTCCGAACACGTTGAGGTTCGAAGCGACCGCGTAATCGGCACGACCAGCCACTACAAAAGCGTCTCTTATGTATCCGTCTCCCGAGAGGTTGTAGGCGTTGAGTCCCGCTCCATAGTTGTACGAGAATAGATAGCTATACGTCCGGAAAACGCTAAAATTGCCCAGATGCGTATCGTAGGTCGGATGCCACACGAATGCAGCGGGCTGGCGGTCGATATAGCGTCCTCCACGTCTGTCTGGGCCAGGTGTCCAGGCAGTGATCAGACTCACCTTGGCAGGGCCGGCAAACGCACCTGACTCAAACATCCAACGCCACTGCTCTATGTAGCGTGTATAGGGCATGAAGACGCTTTCACTGTCCTGATCCTGGTCCTGCCCGGGGAATCCCTCGCGTGGTTGGAAGCGATCTGTCCAGTACAGCCATGCTGCTTCGCAATTTACAAAGACGCGACCGTTGTTGTATTTTAAGAAGATGGTGCCGTGAGATAACTGGGTGTCAAGACGAATTAGCGGGTCAGCTTCATCCGTAGCCAATAATAAGGCCTCTGGCCCGATGTGGTACGCGCCAAATGATGCCAGAACGCCCATCTGGAGTGGACCGCTGGCGTAGCTCGCGAAGGCAAGGAAATCCCTGGAAAAAGATCCATTGCGATCTGCGCGGCTAAAATACTGACCAGGTGTCGTTAAGTCACCAGGGGGTGTAGCAGTATAATACTGCGGCAGATCGTAGGGATCTCCGTACGCAGATGCAGCACTGACCCTTCCCCGGAACGCCTGCGCCAGAATGATGCTGGAACTGCCGGCGAAGCGATAGGGATAAAATGCCATCCCAAAATCAAAGGGCCCATACGGAGCAACCAGGGCTATGGATTCGGTGGTTGCCGCATCTGAACCGTCGTATTGGAGACCTGTGCCGAATTTCCACGGCCTCTTTCCGACACCAAAAACACCCCAGGGAATATTGGCTGTGAGCCAGAACTGGGTCCATTGACCTTCACTGAATGCGTTCCCCGTGCCGGGTGAATCCTGGGTGTGGTAGTCCGAGGTCGCCGGATCTCCCCACGTCCCAAGTCGATACAACCCTCGCATCCGGATTGCCTCATTGACCTTGATTTCAGGCTCAAACTCAACGTTAAAATAAGACCAACCGGAACTGGAACCGGTGACGATGTTGGTATCGAACTGTCCCCCGTTCCAGAAGTTGAGGTTATGCGCCCTCGTGAATGCACCATTATCCACGTTGTAATGCCCAAAAAATCCTTTGTGCCCCGTCTGGTCGTACCATTCATATGACCAATTGAATGACCCCTTTAGTCCGAATTCCCATGCGTGACCGGATCCAAGCATGCATGCCACCAGGAGCATGCTGACGCCTACGGACACCAAGCGATTGTTTTTTCTAATCCAATCCTCCTAAACAACATCACGAGTGAAAACATATTTTAGCGTAGCACGATAAATATATACATAATACTCATCCTGTCAACAGATAACCTATGTAACTCACGGAAAGCGCCATCAGATAGGCCAGAACAGTCGAATACACCACGGCTAACGCTGGCCACCGCCACGTGCCCGTCTCTTTCCTCATCACCACCAGCGTGACAAAGCATGGTGCGTAAAACATCACAAATATCATGAGGCTCAACGCCTTCACTGCACTCCAGCCCGCTTCCTTCTGCAACGTCTTTGCCAGGCTTTCGGATTCCTCAGGGTCTACCTTTCCGAGACTGTACGCAGTGCCCAGTGTCGACACGATAACTTCTTTGGCGGCAAATCCCCCCAAGAGGGCAATGTTGGTCTTCCATTCAAACCCCATCGGACTGAACACATATTCCAATGCAGCGCCTATTCTCCCCCCAATGGTGTTCCTCAGTTGAGCCGCCCGCATCTCATTTTCAATGGCCTCCTGTTTTTCCTGCAGTTCCTTCTTCGCGTCCTCCGAGCCGGACGATTCACTGTCAGAAGTCACAGCCGCCAGCTCTGACTTCAGCGTTTCCAGTTTGTCGTCAAAGACCCTTTGCTGATCGTCGGGCAAAGACGGAAATGTCATCATGGCCCAGAGAACAATCGATATCCCAAGGATGACGGTTGCTGCCTTTTTCAAGTACATCCATACGCGCTCCCACGTGTGAATGAGAATTCCGCGCAGCGTCGGGACATGATAGGGCGGCAGCTCCAGGATAAATGGAGCCGACGGTCCGGCCAGGACGGTGCGGCTGATCACCTTGGCCGCCACCAGGACCATGATCCAGGAGAGCAGGGTGAGAACTAGCATCATGTCTGCCTTGTAGTCGGCAAAAAAAGCAGCAATGAGCAGAGCGTAGACCGGCAATTTTGCCCCGCAATTCAGAAGCGGAGCAACAAGTATCGTGATCAGCCGCTCTTTCGGTTCCCTCATGGTGCGCGTCGCCATGATCCCTGGGACCGCACAGCCACCGGCGATGCCTCCGGAAACGATAAGAGCCAAAATCGAGGAGCCATGGAGCCCAAAAGGTCTCAAGACTCTATCGAGCATGAACGCGATTCTCGCCAGGTACCCTGAGTCTTCGATGATAGTGATGGCCATGAACATCAGGGCAATCACAGGGGTAAACACGATCACCCCACCAACTCCGTCTATGATACCGCTCACTATAAGGGATTGAACCAGGCCCTCAGGAATAATTTTCGACACCCAGTCTCCCAGCCACCCGATAAAATCTTCGATTCCGGCAACAAGCGGTTCACTACCGGCGAAGGTAAACTGAAACATGGCGTAGAGGAGTGCCAAGAGAAAGATAGGACCCAGGATACGGTTTGTCAGAACCGTATCGATCTTCTCACTAAGATGGGCATCTGCTTCAATGTCCGTCCTGACCACCTGCTTCATGACGTCGGATATAAATCTGTACCGGAAAGAGGCCAATGTGACTTCCACGCTGTCTCCGTACACTTTTTCGAGGTAATTCCGGCTCTCTGCGATTTGCTCGGCGAGGCCGTTAGCTGAGATCAGGTGTTTGAGTCTGGCTTCAATGTCCGGATCACGTTCAAGCAATTTCATGGCCAGCCATCTGGCCGACTGATGCAAAGAGGCAAGATCAGATTTATGCAGGCACGTCTCAATACGATTTATGCGATCCTCAATGTCAGCCGGATAGAGAACCAGCCGATCCGGAGGCTTAACCGCGGGTTGAGCGGCGACCTGCGCAAGCACGTCGAGGAGTTTCTTTACGCCCTTCCCCTTCGCACCGTTTGTGGATACTACGGGGATACCAAGCAAGCCAGATAGCTTCTCTTCATCAATTTCAGTGCCCCGCCGCATGGCAACGTCAATCATATTGAGGTTCAGAACCACCCTGACCCTCATCTCCATGAGCTGCACTACAAGATAGAGATTTCGCTCCAAGTTCGAGGCGTCCACCACGCAGACCACCAGGTCCGCTTCCCCGTCGAACAAGAAATCCCGCGCAATCTGCTCGTCCTCACTAAGAACCCGCAGTGAATAGGTACCTGGCAGGTCGACAACGTGCATGTCCCATCCGTCGTGCACGACATAACCCTCTTTCTTTTCCACTGTCACTCCCGGCCAGTTTCCCACGTGCTGCCGCGCTCCAGTCAGAGCATTAAAAATAGTTGTTTTTCCAGAGTTCGGATTGCCTGCCAGGGCCAGGGTTATTTTTCCATTCGCCATTTCATTTCTCCTTTGGGGCCTGATCAACCAAAATGTTCCGCAGCAGAACCTTGCGCAGGGCCAGGTTGTATCCCTTCACCCTCAACTCCACCGGATCGTTTAAAGGGGCCCTCTTGATAACCTTAACCCAGGCTCCCTTTGTCAGCCCCATTTCCATGAGTCTGAGTCGAAAATCAGAATCTTCGGTGATTTTTGAGAGGCAGCATCTTTGTCCCTTCTTGCAATGGGACAGCCTTATCCCATGAACAGAGGAAACGTCGTCTGGTTCCACATGACCAGCTTCGTGGTGTAGAGGCGTGTTGACTTTTTTCATGTTGTTTTATACTCCTTGTCCGATCTTTGAATGAGGTTGAAAGGCCCTGCGGCCTTCGCTCTGAGAAGTAGGCTTGGTGTATTCTTCCCTACAGGACGACCCCAAAGGGAACCGCAACCCTGGTAGGGGAGGGGATGATGTATTGCTATGGCTTCTCAGACCCGTTTGGCCAAATTCTTCCGAACGATCTGAGTCAGCTGTGAAATGCCGAAGAGACTTGCAAGTTCCGCAATCGTGCCCACAATTGCAGGATGTGGATTTCTGTGTCAGGGCCTTTTTTGAAAGCAGAATGATGGCCAGGAAGGCTGTGATCACGATTGCGACGGTTATGTAATAGTCCATTTTAAGATATCCTTTCCCAATTTGTTGTATCTTCCAACTAAACTTAGACCAGTCTAATTATCAGTACAAAAAATTTTCCCATGCCGCGCGGTGGCCAGCTCTTCAAGGGCCCGCCTTAACCCATGGACGCCCGCTGACCTGGGAAAACAACATGCCACCCCGGTTGCCTTGCAGACCTTTTTCACTGTCCTGACGGCAATGTGACTATTCACTGTCACGGGGCACACCACCAGGTCAGCGGCTCTTACACACTCTTCGACAACGCAGGCACCTCCTCGGCAGTCTCCATCGTGCCGGTGAAAATGTCCGCCCATTGTTTCAATGAATTCCCGATAATGAACTTCCAGGCTTCCGATACCGCCGATCATCGCGACTCGCTTGCCCATAAGATATTCTCTCAATGGACACGCTGTTTCACTAGATTCATGCGCGAATAGGCTTCCATTACCCGAGTCACTCTTGGGGCCTCGTGCAACAGCGTTTAGTTCTCTCCGAAGCAGCTTATTCTCTGTGAGGAGTTTTTCTTTCTCAGTGCGAGCAGCTTCAAGGAGGCAGTTCAGACCCCGTATTTTGTCCAGGTAACGGGCCGAGTACTCCCGGAGTTTCGTCTCTGGTATTTGAGACTGAACAGAGAAAGTGTTTGCTTGAGATGTCAATGCCTTGGCGAGCTGCAACCGCAATTTTTGACAGCTTCTGGTACTTTTGCGGAGGTCTCTTTGGAGTTCAAGCACCCGGTTTTTAAGGGTACTGTTTTCCTGCCGCAGGGTACAGTTTGCTTCGGTCAACGTGGGGCACTCCGCTGGCCGGTCCCAATGTGCCTTGACCAATCTGTGCTCAAGCATATGTATGTATCCGAAGAGCGCAGTTTCTAGAGAAGCGCCGTTCTCTAGTCCGGAGGTGGCAAGACGCCAGAGGATTGCCCATAGGGGTATTCCTTCGATTACTTCATCCTTCCGAACCGCGGAGATGAGTCCGTTTGGTTCCATTGCCCCCAATCTTTTGGAATAGGGCCGATATTTGGTTTCAATGGTCTTATGGATGTAACGAGCAATCTTGTTTTCATTGGCGCATAAGTGAACTACGATGGAGTGGAGTGCGAATTCATGTTCGATCAGTGGATCTTGGGAAGAGATTCTGAATTTGAAGGCTATTTTCTTCAAGTCTTTGTAGTCAAGTGCCATGCCTATGACCTTGCAGACAGTCTGGTGTTGGAGTTGCCAAATATTCCTTTTCACTTACACCTCCGAGGTTGTCATGGAGCTGATTGTACGAATACTGTTACATGATTCGATTTTTTAATTAGAGATGTCTAACTAAAGTAGAAAGAACTGTCAAGTCTTTTTTACTTCCCCCTCGCCTATTGACTTATGCTACCTTTGTAAATAAAGTACTACTGACGGTCGAGCCTCCACGCTGAGGAAAGTGTTGCTCACGACCCGCCCTGCGTTTGCGGACACGCTCAAATTACCGGTTCGCACCTTCCGGGGTTATTTCACTCTTTTCATAGGGGTGAATCATGCACATTTCAGAAGGCGTATTGTCCGCCACTGTGTTGGCCGCGGGAGCTACCCTTACAGTCGTCGGCCTGGCCGTAGGCCTCCGAAAGATCGATTATGAAAAATTGCCCGAAGTGGCTGTCTTGTCTTCCGTGTTTTTCGTCGCCTCTCTGATCCACGTACCCATCGGGCCGTCTTCAGCCCATCTTGTACTAAACGGTCTATGTGGCATTTTGCTCGGATGGGAGGCATTCCCAGCTATTTTCGTAGGGCTTGCCTTGCAGGCTGTTCTTTTTGAATTTGGTGGATTAACAACTTTAGGTATAAACACTTTTAACATGGCATTTCCAGCTGTGCTATTGGGTTTTGTTTGCCGTCGTTTTGTAGAGAGTTCTTCGGTATTAGTTCGTACCATAGCAGAATTTGTGGCCGGCGCGGGTTCGATATTGTCAGCAGGTATTCTCGTGGCTGCTTCTCTCGTAATTGCAGTGGGAGAGCCTATGGCCTCTGCGGCCAAACTGATTGTGGTAGCACATATTCCCATCATGATCATGGAAGGTCTGGTAACGATATTCGTGGTTGAGTTTATCAAGAAAACGCGGCCTGAGATGCTTACACGTTAGGTTTCACAATCTATTAGTTGCTTCGAAGCTATACTATTCAGCAAAGCACAGGGGCTGTCATCTGGAAGAAAGGAGAAAACGCGAATTGGGACTAATTGCAATGTCTGCCTTGAAAAAAAGCTATTCTGCTGTGGCCATATTGGGAATGGTGGGATTTCTTAGCTGTTCACTCGTGGGGGATGTGGCAGCTCACAAAGTAAATGTATTCGCGTACGTGGAAGGCGAGGAGATCATAGTCGAGGGATATTTTAGTGGTAATGTAAAGGCTCAGAACTGTCAGATCGAGGTATTTGATTCGTCCGGGAAGAAGCTTTTAGAGGGTAAAACAGACTCAAAAGGCATCTTTAAGTTCAGGCTCAAAGACCTACCGTCTTTCAAAGGCGAGCTGAAGATAGTTCTAAACGCTGGAATGGGGCACAGAGGTGAATATATCTTGCCTGAATCAGATTTGCCCAGCGCGCCGGCCAAAGAATCGTCTGAAACGGATCAGCATCAACTGACGGCGCAAAAGGAAGGCGCAAAACAACTACAACAAAATGGAACCGATTCCGAGCCGGCTCCGAATAAGCTGGTGCCGCGCTCGGAGGCTCCTGAGACCTCGGCGATCGTAAAGCCTCCACTGGAATCCTCTACATCGCCATGGGATGAGTCAGCCCTGCAGCGTAGTCTAGAGGCCGTGTTGGACAAAAAACTAGCCCCTATTGTCCGGATGCTCGGCAACCAGGAAAAGATGCTCATCGAAGAAAGGATGAAGGGGCCAAAGATGTCCGACATCATCGGCGGTATAGGTTGGATAATCGGCCTCGCAGGTTTAGCGGCATTCTTTTTAGGCAAAAGACGTAACAGTAAGTAGTAGCATTAGAAGAGAGTTTATCGGTGGAATTCGAAGAATTTGCTCGCGGCAGCACCTGGGTACATCAGCTGGATCCCCGCATAAAAATTATTGTGGCAGCTGTTTTCTCTGTTCTAGTAGCGTTGAACAACAATCCAGTCGCTTCTCTGTTTAGCCTTGTTTTACCGATAGGTCTTGTCCTTGCCGCTAAGTTAGACCCGCAAGCTGTATTCATTCGCTTGGCCATAGTGAACGGTTTCATAGCTTTTATGTGGATCTTTCTTCCTTTCACCACACCAGGCGATACGGTGTTAACAGTGGGCCCTTTGAGTATTCAGCGACAAGGAATAACCCTTGCATTTTTGATAACTGTCAAATCCAACTCCATAGTTCTCATGGCTATAGCGCTTCTAGCTACCTCGCAAATTTTTACCCTTGTCCACGCGTTGAGTCACTTGGGCATGCCCAATAAGCTCGTGCATTTGTTCTTTTTTTGCTTCCGATATATTCATGTAATTCATGGAGAGTACCATAGGCTAGTCAACGCCATGAAAATGAGAGGATTTAAGCCTAAGACCGACATCCATACATATCGTTCGTATGCGTATCTCGTGGGTATGTTGCTAGTGAGAAGCTTTGATAGATCCAAACGCATACTTAATGCCATGAAATGTCGAGGATTTAAAGGCACGTTTTATATACTTCACAGTTACGAAATGAAGAGCGTTGATTATGCTCTAGCAGCCTCATCAGCGGCATTTAGCATTGCGCTTCTTGCCCTACGCTGATCATAAAACTCCGGATCAACATGCGCTTGTGCGTATGGCATGTACCATATGTAAGTGAGAATTTATTAAGATGATACATTTGAAAGACATCTCATTTAGTTACGGCAGGAAGAAAGTTCTGGACGGTCTATGCTTAGATATAGGCCCAAAGGAAAGAGTAGCGTTGGTAGGTTCCAATGGTTGTGGGAAAACGACGCTCTGCCATATCATTATGGGTTTGCTGAAACCTCAGTCCGGCGAAGTCCATATCCTGGGAAAGCAGAGGCTGACAGAAGAAGATTTCACTGAGATTCGAGGCAAGATAGGTTTCTTGTTCCAGGATTCAGACGACCAGCTTTTTTGTCCCACCGTATTAGAGGATGTGGCTTTCGGTCCTCTCAATCTCGGACAGACACCAGAACAGGCGCTTAAGACAGTATCAGAGACTCTAAGTTCCTTGGAACTTAATGGATTCGAAGATAGGATTACTCATAAGCTCTCAGGAGGGGAGAAACGGCTCGTTTCTATGGCCACAGTCCTGGCCATGCAACCACAGTTTCTCATTCTAGATGAACCCACATCTGGTTTAGATGAAGATACCTGCAACAGGTTGGTTCAGATACTTGAACGTTTGGACTTAGGGTTTCTTATGATTTCTCACGATCGGGATTTCGTGGCGCACACTGCTGAAAAAGTACTTCGTCTATATCAAGGGAGAATAGACGCAGTTCAGGTTTGAAATGATATCATTTCACCGAACTGGATCTCGCGGCATCAATTACGATACTCTAGTACCCTGCTGTGCAACCTGGCAAAGGACTCCATCCTCCTCCACCCCCCTCGTTTCCACCACCGCCATCGCCTTGGTCAACCACAGGTACAGGGTCCTTTCCTCCAGACATTCTAAGCATCCAGCCACGCACACCTTGTTCTGTCCCTAGGGGCGTGCTAGCCGTGACAACGCCGTTATTGTTGGAGAGGCGTACCTGGCATTTGGATGTGGGGCCCGGAAAGCCGTATTTCCCGGACGTATCTGCAAGAACAGCATCCACTGCGTTGCTTACTGCTTCGTCTGAAGTGGAAACAAGTCCCTGTGTATTCATTATATCGTCTGTGAGTTTCTTATTTACAGCTGCTTTAAGGTTGTAGAGATCGGCGATGGCCGCCTGGTCACAAGATGTTTTCTTGTAATGTGAGTAATACGGAAGAGCGATAGCCAACAAAATGCCTATGATGGCTATAGCCACCATCAATTCTGCTATTGTGAATCCATTAGGTCCTTTACTCATACGAAGTTATAAAGCATTTGGGTATGCTCCAATAGCACATAGTCACGGAGTGCCCTTGTTCGCCTATTCTCCTTTCATTGCCCGTTTATGAATACATTAGTACATCCATTCTGAAAAATGAAATGCTCACAAAAGCACAAAGCATCATTCGATGAACTTTGTTGCGCTGTTCGAGCCTCGAACAACTAAAGCACATGAACTGGCTTTTTCCGAAGGCCATGAACAATAATTATGTTTCTATTATATCACTAACAGCTCTTATCCGCAATATAGCGGAACTTTACTGCTCGCTTGCTGAGATACTCTACCATTCAATGGTAGGTCCCACTTCATTTTGAAGAGCGCAGTACAATGCCCCCCGTTTGCCAAGAAAGGCCTTCAAAGAATCTGTCGCGCATTCAAGGGCTAAATCGACTCGGTTGTTGGTGGACGAAAGGTGAGCTAAAACTACGGCAAGAAGTTGATCAGACGCTATGCGTTGAAGTATTTTTCCTGATTCTTCGTTGGACAGATGCCCCAGTCGGCCTTTCACCCTTTGTTTTAGGTCCCAAGGATATGGTCCTTCCATAAGCATTTTGGGATCATGATTGCTTTCTATGACCACTACCTGGAGATCTTGGAGGACCGTCGTTACTAGATTGGTAACAGACCCCAAATCAGTAGCGATGCCCAGACGGGCACTGCCGACGCTGATCCTGAATCCCACTGGCTCCGCGCTGTCATGAGGCACGGAAAACGGATGAACTCGGAAGCATCCTACCTGGAATGTTCTGCCAGTTTGAAACAGCTCTAGGCTATGAATTTTGCCTATGCAACTCCGGATTTCATTCCATGTGCCGCTGTTCATATACAAAGGCAGCTTGTATTTTCTTGATAGGACTCCTATGCCTTTTACGTGATCAGTGTGACCGTGCGACACAAGGATAGCGCGTAACGACGCCGGATCTACTCCGACTTGACCCAGCTTTTCTGAAACTTGTTTAGCTGAAAGGCCGGCATCAACCAACATGGAGTAGCCATTGCATTGGACTAGAAAAGAGTTCCCCGAGCTGCCGCTGGCTAAGGGTGTTAAGCGCATGTAGTTAACCTTCCAGTGGGGTGTTTTGTTGGTAGCGAAAAGTACCTCTGGCCGGAAGCCGGTGTCAAGAAGAATCAGCTTTGTATTTTCCCTATTCTAAGCCAAAAAATCGAGCTATCATCATCGCCGTAAGGACGATGCAAATTATCCAGGCTTGAATCAATGGACCATTCTTTGCCGGGGGATCCTCCAATAGCTCTCTGGACCCTTCGGCGATCTTATCCGCTGGTACAAACTGCAGAAGCTTACGTGTGAGGTCAGGGAATGGAAATAACGTGTTGGTAACGAGGGTAGGTGTTTCATCACGTTTTTGGAAAATCAGGAACAATTTGTTGCGTGATCTGACATAATCCAATGTGGTGAGCTCAGACCAATCTATGTGCACAGATCTTAGTAGCTTCCTAATGGTTATTCCTTGGGACGAGATGATCACTTTACGCGCAAGAACTTCAGCACCAATATAAAAAAAAGGTAGCAGAATAAGTAGTATGAGGAGTCCACGCTCTGACGATCCTTCAAGGATAACCAACCAGGCCCCTAGAGCCATGGACACTATTACAGGCGGTATCATTCTTGGATCAACCCTGTATTCGTAGGCTTCCATGATTTTACCTCTTCATTTTATGTCTGCACTTGTTACCATAAATGAGCTATGATAGCATTCAAAGTCTTGAAGGCTGAGTATTTTTTCGGCAGACTCCAATACAATTCGGGAGGACCTCCCATGTTTATAAAAGGCAAAGCTAGGCACAGTCTGATAGTTTTGGCGATAGTATTTTCGTTTTTCACCCTGGGCTCTATTATTTGGGCACAAGGAACTTCCAAATCGCCTGATTATAAGGAACTTCAGCTTTTCCGACGGGTCATGGGCATTGTACAGAAAAACTATGTCAAAGATGTCACAGACAAAGAGCTCATACAAGGCGCAATAAATGGGATGCTTCAATCTCTCGATCCCCATTCTTCGTACCTCACTGAAGATCAGTTCAAGGAACTACAAGTGGAAACCAAGGGGGAATTCGGCGGGCTAGGCATAGAGATTACTCTTGAAAATGGCGTTCTAACTATCGTTTCTCCAATCGAAGATACACCGGCCTATAGAGAGGGATTAAAGCCAGGCGACAAGATTATTAAGATCAATGGCGAATCTACTAAAAACATCACATTAATGAATGCTGTAAAAAAAATGCGAGGTCCCCAGGGAACCAAGGTCACCATCACCATCATGAGAGAAGGATGGAAAAAATTCAAGGATTTCACCATCACCAGAGATAAAATAAAAGTACACTCTGTGAAGAAGGAACTGCTAGAAGATGGCTATCCATATCTTAGAATAGTGAACTTTCAGGACAGAACAGATGAAGAACTTCAAAAAGCTATAGATGAGCTCGGAGGCGAACAGAATATAAAGGGCGTTATTCTTGACCTCCGTAATAATCCAGGCGGTCTTTTGGATGAGGCAGTGAAAGTCAGCGATTTATTTATAGACAGTGGTATGATAGTGTACACGGATGGAAAGGCCAAAGATCAACAAATGGAACGACGAGCGACCACTAATTCAAAAAAGTACAAGTTCAAAGTCGCAGTCCTTATTAACGAAGGCAGTGCAAGCGCTTCAGAGATAGTGTCTGGGGCTTTGCAGGACTATGACAGAGGACTAGTATTTGGAACAAAATCATTTGGCAAGGCATCTGTTCAGACCATTATCCCTTTAGATAATGGAGGTGGTTTGCGACTCACTACCGCTTACTATTACACGCCCAAAGGGCGCCACATAGATAAGAAGGGTATAGAGCCAGATGTTGACCTCAAAGAAGAAGTGCAGAAACAGATCGACGAGGAGACCGCTGAAGAGGCCAAGAACCCAGAAAAGGCCAAACAAAAGAAGAGCCGTCTAATCAAAGATTTAAGGGCCAATTTAGAGAAAGATGTTGTTGTCCAAAGCGCACTCCAATGGCTCAAATCTGATGTGACCGTGAAGCAGTATAAAGAGGAACATCCTCCAAAGCAGGTTCAGGAAACCGCCAAGATGGATGATTAGGTGCGTGATGGGGCTTAGCGCTCGGCCCGCTACAAAGACCAATGTAACCAACTCGTTTTGCGCCTATTGGGGAGGGCTAAAACTTGCTTGTGTTCAAAGACTTGATCGGGGAACCGCTCCGCATACCCTCTTTCGTTACAATGACTCGCCTCAAAATACTTCTAATTACGGTCTGATGGCAAGAAGCGTAATAGTTAACAGTCATATCAATGCCACTGAGTAAGGCCTTCCGTTTCGCTAAAGGAATGTGCCAGACGGTGTGGTTTCCATCAGCCACTAATACGCACTTGAATTTACTAAAACAATATAACCATTGTGATCACGGAAGGCCTCTCCGCCAGCACTGGTAAAGGACATTAAAGCAGGCTGTCCCTGTTTTCTCCTAGGGCATTTCACTATGGGTTCAGAGACCGGTGCCTCGGTGGGCCTCCCTACCAGTAATCAGGCTTTATGCTCCTCCTCATGATCGGCCTTAAGACCCCATCCAAATACCATAGCCTTGAAGTTTTCTCCGATCGTCTCCCCCGTGGTAGCTAAGTAAAGGTGAGCCACCAAAAACGCCGCAAATAGTGCTCCTAATATGTAATGGATTGTGCTCAATACCCATAAGCCACCTATGGCGTTTATTAGGCCTTTAAATGTGTTCGGATACATGTATAGGATGCCCGTTATGAGGAGAATAGGCATCAAAAAGACCTGAAATTGTAAATAGGCTATTTTTTGCAAAGGATTAAACTTATTGTCTTCCGTAGGCGCGTACGGATGTGGCTCGTGTTTGAATATACCATACAAATAGAACCGAGCTTGCTTGATCATACCCCCCGGTATTTCTCCTTTCCTCGGGAAGTAATGCTTTATACGGCCTGTCGCAAGATTGTATATAAGCCATACAAGAAAGGCGATGACTGTCGCTATGCCGAACCAGTTGTGTACGCTCACCGCCCAATGGAACCACCCAGGAAATCTTTCCGGCCAGTGCATCATAATTCCTGTAATAATCAGCATAATTATGCACACTGCCTGTACCCAGTGCCAAAGTCGCTCAATAAAAGGATGAAGAAGAATCTTTTCAGTCGGCAAGTGAATGTGACCCTTCCTCCTGGTGATAAACCTCAGGCCACCGTGTACTACCGGCAGTCCAAGCGGAGCCAAAACAGCCAATATGACAAGCGTGTCTAGCCCAGGTATCCTGTTTGCGCCTATGACATATCCGAATCTTTCCATCACATCTTTATTGATAAAGGTCGTCATAGTTATGTATGAAAAGAAATCCTTTGGTTTTATTTTCTCTTTGGCCAGGACTGTATATTTCTGGTGACACGATTCACATGAAGCTACGAATGTCTTTACTGAAGGTATATTGTGGACTCCTTTCTCCTTCCCCTGATGACACAGCATACACCCTAATGCTAAATGCATTTCTGGTTCGTACAGCTTTTCGTGCCCCTTGACTGTATCCATCTTGTAAGCATTGTGGCAATCTATGCATATCTTACGCTGAAAATCCTTCTCGTAGGCATCTTTGCCTTTACCATAATGTACGTCGTGGCACCCTATACAGCCTGGTGAACCCTTTCCACCTGGTTTCGCTCCGTGCGCGCTTTTCTCCACTGTGGCAACAAAATCTTCATGACACTCTTTGCAGTCCACTGCTTTTAGACGTTGATTGTGCGGCACATCCTTTATGTCCGCGTGGCAGGAGATACAAGTAGTGTCTGCATGTACACCTTCAGCATATCTTTTCGGATCAACAGACAGGTTCAGTTCTCCAAACACAAATGGAGGACGCTGCCTAGGTGGAGCGGGTTTTCCTTCAACCACTACTTGATCTAAAAGATCCTCTTTGGACATACTTAGTATGTCTTTATTATGGCATTCCATGCATGACTGGTTCGAAAGCGCCTCAGATTCCTTGTTTTCTTTTTTCTCCTGATCCGATTTTTGACTCTCAGAGGCGGAAGTCGGCGGTTGATCCGCGAGCTCTTTTTTTGGTTCTTTTGGTTCTACTGGTACAACAGCAGGCGCTTGATCGGCCTTCGGAGCCTGTTCAGTAGGTTCTCCTGTCGTTTTCTGCAGTTGGTTATCTGGCTGTGGAGTTTGTGTGGCCGCGGGAGGTTCGGTCTTTTCCGGTTGGGCCTTTTCTGGCCCTACAGGACTCTCCGGTACTTTTGGAACTGGTGAAACTGTAGTCGGCGGGCTGCTCTCTTGATCAGCCCCTATCGATAGCGTAGGACACCAAAAGCTCAATGATCCTGCAAAAACCAAGAGCAAGAACGCCAATAACCAATGTTTATTTGCAAAAGTTCTCTTTTCGATCATCGGAGGCTCCTTCTCTTTAGATCGACTCGCGATTTAGCAGTGGTTTTTTTCAGAAATAGATTTGTTCAGGATAGCAGCACAATACACTCTGTGCTGTATTAGGTCAAGTATAAAATTAGCAGTTAGTATTACTGCTTTTTAGCTGCAAGCAGGCTAGTAATCGAGATTAGCTACATTCAGCGCATTCCGCTCTATGAATTCCCTTCTAGGTTCAACTTGGTCGCCCATTAGTGTAGAAAAAATCTCGGTTGCCTTTACTGCATCTTCAATTGTGACCTGCAGTATCTTCCTTTTCTCTGGATTCATAGTTGTTTCCCAAAGCTGGTCAGCGTTCATTTCTCCCAGACCTTTGTACCTCTGTATGCTTAATTTTTTTCTACCAACCTCCACGATGCGATCCACTAACTCGCTAAACGTCCTGATCTCTTCGGTGATATCGTCCCTCTTGATATAGAATGGGGGTTTTCCAAAGGAGCTCACTTTTGTGGTGATAGAAATTATTTCATGGAATGACGGCGACTCCACAAGCGATGTGTCAACAAGAGTTCTTCTCGTAACACCATTCTTCCTAGTTTCTAGAAGCGCCTGGTATGTTGACTCTTCCTCGTCTGCTTGAATGTCGTAAGATATAAGCCCAATCGTCCGATGGCTCGACTGGATCCTTTCTACTACTTCCCGTGTAATGCTGTCCAATAGCGAGCGGTCCTTGAATACATCACGATACAGACCCGCCTGAGCAAACTCTTTTAATACTTCTCTGTCCATGCTCCTTCGTTCATACATGTCCAGAACTTTTTCCATTCGAAGCAGGCTTTTTACGACGTTCATTAGCGTAGTGACGTCTAATGTATCCCCTCTTGCATTATGAACGACCAAATTTTCTAGACCTTCAGCCAGAATTACGTCGTCTAGGCCACCTTCGTCCTTTACATACCACTCCTGTTTCCCCTTCTTCACTTTATAGAGAGGTGGCTGCGCAAAGTAGAGATATCCTCGATTAATAACCTCTACCATGGTGCGGAAGAAGAATGTCAGAAGTAGAGTTCGAATATGCGATCCATCAATGTCAGCATCGGTCATAATGATAATCTTGTGGTATCTTATTTTCGATATGTCGAAGTCTTCCTCACCTATTCCTGTACCTAAGGCTGTAATGAGAGTCCGTATTTCCTGATTTTGAATTATTTTATCAAACCTAGCTTTTTCTACATTTAGGATTTTTCCTTTTAGGGGCAGGATTGCCTGGGTCTGTCTGTCTCTACCTTGTTTAGCTGAGCCCCCTGCTGATTCGCCCTCTACGATAAATAGTTCAGCCTTAGCTGGGTCCCGTTCTTGGCAGTCCGCTAGCTTCCCGGGTAACGATGCCGATTCCAGCGCACCTTTACGCCTAGTAAGTTCGCGCGCCTTTCTAGCAGCTTCTCTGGCCCTACCAGCATCTATAGCTTTTTGAACCATCCATTTGGCTGTACTCGGATTTTCCTCTAAATATTCTGACAACTTCTCATTAATTAGCTGCTCCACTAAACCCTTAATGTCCATGTTCCCCAATTTAGACTTCGTCTGACTATCGAATTGAGGATTGGGCATGCGCACACTAAGTACAGCCGTCAGCCCTTCTCTAACATCTTCCCCTGTAATTGTGGCCTGATTTTTTCCCTCTTTCAGCAAACCTTTGTTACTAGCGTACTGATTCACAGTCCTAGTAAGAGCAGCCCGAAAACCAGATACGTGTGTACCGCCTTCATATGTATTAATATTGTTACAATAAGAGAATAGCGTCTCACTATAACCATCGTTATATTGAATAGCGCACTCTATGTAATTCCCCTCTTTCTCTCCACTAATGTATATTGGAGCACCTTCCATTGTCTTTTTTGCTCTGTTTAAGTGCTGAACAAAAGAGACAATTCCTCCTTCATATTGAAATACTACCTGTTCTTTTTCCGATCTTTCGTCTTCTAATGTGATCCTAAGCCCTTTGTTTAAATACGCTAGCTCCCTCAATCTAGCTGCTACGATATCGTAATTCACCTCTAGATCGCCAAATATTTCTCTGTCAGCCCTAAACGTTACTTTGGTACCAGTACGTTTAGTATTGCCCACTACTTCTAACTCAGTCTGCTTGCGTCCCCTCTCATAGGTCTGACGAAATACTAGTCCGCCCCTCCTTATTTCTAATTTGAGCTGTTCTGAAAGAGCATTAACAACAGATACTCCCACACCATGCAGGCCCCCGGATACCTTGTAGCTATTACTGTCAAACTTCCCTCCCGCATGCAGCACTGTCATTACAACCTCAGCTGCAGGTATTTTCTCGGTTGGGTGAATATCAGTGGGAATTCCCCGTCCATCATCCTCTATGGTCACCGAAGAATCTAGGTGGATCAACACGTTTATATTCTTGCAATAACCTGCCAATGCTTCATCTACTGCATTGTCAACAACTTCCCAGACTAACTGATGAAGCCCCTCCTGTCCTGTATTGCCAATGTACATGCCTGGAGTGTTGCGAACCGCTTCCAGTCCCTCGAGTACTTTTATCTGTTCAGCTCCGTATTGCGTATCTTCCACCTTGTTATGCAAACCTCCACATAATTGGCTCAATTCGAAAAAAGCTTAACGCTTCATTGGCATAACTAAATTAAAATAGTTTTCTTCCGGCTGCGGTCTCAATATAATAGGACCCGATTCTTTGTAATATTCAATCCTTAGTTCCGGTGACTCAATAGCATTGAGCGCCTCCATAAAATAGTAAACGTTAATAATTACATCAAAAGGCTCTCCTTCATAAACAGATTCTAACTTCTCTTCAAAACGGCCGAACTCGGGGTGCTCAACCTTTAATACCATTCCTTCATCCGAAACCAATACGTTAATTCCCCTACTCCTATCCGTGGTAAATATGGACGCCCGACGCAATCCTTGTAAGAGCATTTTTCCATTGATAGTCATTCTACCACGAGGCGATGTGGGTATGACTCTCTTGTAATCAGGATAATCTCCGTCAATTAAGCGGATCGTCATGGAAAAGCTGCTTGTCCTGATATACATATTTTTTTGGTCAAACCCGATCTGTACCTCCCCTTTAGTGCTCTCTAGTATCCGTCTCAGCTCATTCAGGCCTTTCTTCGGGACCACCAATGACCGCGGAATAGTTATCCCTAGCTGTTTTTCGGCATAGGCTAGACGATGCCCGTCCGTAGCCACAAGGCACATCAAGTCTCCCTGTTGCTCAAAAAATATGCCATTTAGGTTAAAACGAATATCATCAATGGACGCAGCAAATATTGTCTTTTCAATCATCCAGTTAAAACTGGCGGAATCGATAGAAGTGAACTCTAGATCTTCGGTCTCGCCAAATTCAGGGTAATCCATGGGATCCATACCTGCTAGCTGAAATATACTTGATCCTGCCTGTATCCTAGCCTTGTATGCGTCTGAAAATTCTATATCAACTATTCCGGGCGGAAGTTCTTTGACAATTTCATAAAGTTTCCTCGACGGCAGCGCTATCCGATTCGGCTCTACGGAAGATAAAGGTAAAAATACCTTTAGTCCTACTTCTAGGTCAGTGGCCATGAGGACCAATCTCTCTTCTTCTGTTCCAACTAAAATGTGGGACAAAATTGGTAACGTGGTTCTCTTGTCTGCAATGGGTACTACTCGCCCTAATGCGTCTAAAAGGAGTTCTTTTTGGATTTGCAAGAGCATTTTTCAGTCCTCTATTAGATACTCTTAAGATTCTATAAATATCGTTTTAGAAGTAATGGCTGTGAATTTGTTGATAAGCAGGAACAGACCTGATTATGATTTAATAATCCCTGTTGAGGGATTATTATTATAGGTTGTGGATATACTCTGTGGACTAAATCTAACATAATATTTCCATACATTCTCCACAAGATTAAAACAGACTTCACCTCCAGTTCAACTGCGAATAGACTCCTTTACCCCTTCCACAAGGACCCGAAAAGAATTATCAGTAGCAAGTCTCTGTTCTATCTTTTTTGCTGCGTATATAACTGTGGAATGATCCTTACCGCCAAACGCAGATCCTATCTCTGGGTACGAAAATTGAGTCAATTCCCGGGCCAAATACATCGCTACTTGACGCGGCAGGGCGTACAATTTGTGTTTTTTCCTTGATTTTATGTCAGAGGGTTTTACGTTAAAGGCCTTTGCGACCTTGGCTATTATTTCTTCTATGGTAATATTTTTAGTGTGGTGATGCAGTATTGCTTTGAGAGCTGTTTGAGCTAGCTCCTTTGAGAGAGGCCGCCCTTGAAGAGTGCTCATAGCTATTACTCTAACAAGATAACCAACCAACTCCCTGATGTTGGACTCCACGGTTTCAGCTAGAAAATACGCTACTTCGTCCGGTAAATCGACAGAGTCTTCTGCAGCCTTTTTTTTCAATATGGCCACTTTTGTCTCGAAGTCGGGTATTCCAATGTCAGCAACTAAGCCCCAGCTGAAGCGGGACCTTAGTCTTTGTTCCATGTCGGATATGGCGTTGGGAAAACGATCGGAAGTGATGATAATCTGTTTTCTGGCCTCGTAGATACTATTAAAAGTATGAAAAAATTCTTCTTGGGTCCTCTCTTTTCCTGCAATAAACTGAATGTCATCAATCATTAGTAAATCTAGGTTACGATACTTATTGCGGAAATCTACCATTCTGTCAAAGCGAATAGCGCTGATCATTTCATTGGTGAATTCTTCAGAACTTACGAATGATACCTTCTTGTTGTGATCACGGGATAGAACCTCATACCCTACCGCACTCATAAGGTGAGTTTTGCCAAGTCCTACGCCACCATATATGAAAAGGGGATTGTAGGTGCCGCCCAGATTTTCGGCTACCGAAAGAGCAGCAGCTCTCGCAAATTGGTTGCAAGAACCTACCACAAAACTCTCAAACGTATAACGTGGATTAAGATTGTTCCTAAGTGCAAAATCGTCGGTTATGACCCGGTTCTGTTTTATTAGCGAGTCTTTATAGGAAGATTCTTCAGACCTTACGCTGGGATCTCCAAACTCATCCCTGGACGTAAACTGTATGTCGTACTTGCGACCTGTAACTTCCATGACTGATTCAGAAATCAGGTCGTTATAATTATCTTTTATCCACATAATGAAAAAGTTGTTGGGTACAGAGAGTAGCATACGCGTCGAAGATATTTCTTCACACACTATCGGTTGAAGCCAGGTAGAAACGGCATGCTTATTGACCCTAGTTTTGAGGAGGTCAAAACATCTCTGCCATAAGTCGTGCATAAAAAAACAAACCTCAATGATATTAATATATTGTAATCTTTTAGCCTAACATGATGGGGAAGGTTTATCAAGATAAATCTGCCGAGTATCCTATGGACTCGAGGATACGGGAAAATTCAGCCTCACTGTGGAAGTATATCTCCATCTTACCTGATGAATCTGGGTTTTGCCGTACAAGCACCTTAGTAGCTAAGTATCTTGAAAGGCCTAATTCGAGATCAGATTTTGATGACTTTTTTGACTGGTTCTGCTTAGGACGTGTTTGTCTGTTCCTATAGTTAAGTACGATCTTCTCCAGTTCTCGGACAGATATCTTCCGCTTAGCCACGTTGAGTGACATGGTGACTTGAGTCTTTGTATCTTCAATGGATAGAAGGGCTTTAGCGTGCCCGAAGGAGATCTTTTCTTCTCTAATGAGGTTTTTAACAGGCTCAGGCAGACGTAGGATGCGTAAGTAGTTGGCTATGCTAGACCTTTCCTTGCCGATTTTTTTCGCCAAGGTTTCCTGGGTATAAGAAAATTCTCTAAGTAGTGTATCATAGGCCTCTGCTAGGTCGAGGGGATTGAGGTCCTCCCTTTGAACATTCTCTATTAAAGCTATTTCCAGTGATTCCTGATCAGATATATCTTTAATAATGGCCGGGATACTGGAATAGCCTGCCATTTTGGCCGCGCGCCAGCGCCTTTCACCCGCTACTATTTGCAATTGACCGGTTTGATTACGCCTCACCACTATGGGCTGGATGACTCCTAATTCCTTTATAGACGCTGCAAGTTCAGATAATGTAGATGACGGAAAGGACCTTCTGGGCTGGTACACATTTGGTTCCAATGAGTCTATTGAAATGAATACAACAGCATTCTTATCGTCCAGTGATTCAGAATTCGGGCTAGGAATAAGTGCGCTAAGACCCTGCCCCAAGGCAGACCTTTTTCGCTGCATCAGCGGCGTGTTCTGCATCGATTATCTCCTTTGCAAGCGCAAAATAACTCAAAGCGCCTCGCGATGTTATGTCATAAAGCACCACTGGCTTTCCAAAGCTCGGTGACTCTGAGAGCTTAACATTCCTTGGGATTATTGTTTTAAAGACCCGGTTTCCTAAATTCTCTTGAACATCCTGTACAACCTGCTGGCTTAAATTGGTTCTAGGGTCAAACATGGTCAATAAAAAGCCCTCTATACTAAGGCGTGCGTTGAATACCGAAGTCACTCGCCCAATAGTATTGAGAAGGCTACCTACCCCTTCTAGAGCATAATATTCGCATTGAATTGGTATGAGTACGGAATCCGCCGCCACCAAAGCGTTTAGGGTTAAAATTCCGAGAGATGGGGGGCAATCTATAAAAACATAGTCATATGCATTAGCTAGCGGTGCAATGGCTTTAGCTAAGCGTCTCTCTCTTTCCGGCATGTCTATCAATTCCACTTCCGCACCTATGAGGTCCTGAGTAGCGGGTATGAGTTTTAAGTGATCTATTTCAGTGGCAACAATAAGGTCCTCGTAATGCGCCATACCAAGAAGTAATTGATATGATGATTTATTGGATGTCACACGAATTCCTAGTCCACTACTTGCATTAGCCTGCGGATCCATATCTATGAGAAGGGTTCTTCTCTCAGAAAGAGCTATACATGCGGACAAGTTAACAGCTGTGGTGGTCTTGCCAACTCCGCCTTTTTGGTTTGATATGCAGATAATGCGTCCCATGCCTGACGACCCACTATATATAGTTATACCTATGAGACGGTCTCCTATTACCACAAAACGTAACTAAGAACAAAAAAAATGTACAACGGTAAAAAGTGGCTTCGGACGATCTGCAAAGGAGATCTGCGTGCTAAAGGTCATATCGTAGGCGAGTAAGCGATCACTCGTCTATAAGCGGCCATAATAGGTAGATAACCGGCCCAATATCCAGCAACGTGGAACCCGGGGAGACTAACTGGTTCTGCCAATGACCTAGGGCCCAGCATACGTATAAAGAAACTATTCGGCTTAATGAAATTATGAATTTTTAATACCATGCCTGATTTTAGGGAAAGGCCTCTTGTGGTCACTGCATCAAAAGCCTCTCCACATAACTCAGCCGATAAATCTTGGAAAGGTATGCACAGAAAATGCACATCGCTCAGACGAAGCTTGGCTACAACAGATTTTAAGAAGACTATTCTTCTAGGGTCCGGATCAAGCAGCCAAACATGCAGCCTAGGTTGCGCTATTTTGAGGACGAGCCCAGGAAAACCAGACCCGCTACCAATGTCAAGTAAAGAGCCAGTGGCAAAAGGCAACACCTTAAGAACGGCCATGGAATCAAGGAAATGTAAGACTGCTACATCAGCTTTTCGGTGAAGAGACGTGAGATTTAGTTTTTCATTCCATTGGGTTAAATGCTCAGAGTACTCCTGAAGGATAGCCAGTGAGTCATTTTCAATGCGAATATTGAGAATGCCCAGGCCAGCGACTATGAAATCCGTAAAGCTACTTTGCTGATAAGCATTCATCTATCCAGGAAAGATACGACGGGAGTCCTTTTTCAATGGTTATGGCTATAATTTCAGGAACTTCATATGGGTGAATATCCCTAATTCTAGTTTCTAGTGCCGAATAAGTATCACTAGAGGTTTTAATAAACAGTAAATGCTCAGATTCATCACATATAGCGCCTTTCCACTGATATATTGAACGTATTCCAGGAAGAATGTTCACACACGCCGCGAGGCGTTCTGTAACGACTGTGTTGGCTATTTCTGTAGCCTTGTCTATATTATCAATGGTTACAAGACATAGGACGTATGGTGTCATATTTACTCCATATTGTGCTTTTTTGTTGACAAACCACAATCCGTAGTATATGGTTCCTGACCAGCGATTACAAGGAGGGTAAGGGGCCCTTCCCCTGCCTAAGAGCATTTTAACGGCATCCCGCTGCAAAAAACAACCCTTAGAGAGATTCGTAGCAAATCAGCCCTGTGGTAGAGGAAAAAACACGTGAAAATAGCCTGTGAAACTAAGAATGGAAACCATGGGTTACCGATCGAGGAGTGTTTTTAGATATGGAAAAGGGAGCGGGTAGCATGTTTAAGGTCGGGGACGTTGTGGTGTACCCCATCCATGGCGTAGCCAGAATAACGGAAATTAGAACCGAAAGAATAGGCGATTCACAACAGCTTTGTTACATACTAGAAACGGAAATAAAAACGGCCAACGAAAAACCCGTTATCAAACTGCCCGTGGACAAAGTTGAATCAAACCGGGTGAGAAAAATAGTAGATGAATCAGAGGTCCCGAAGGTACTGGCAATACTAAAGAAAAGGGGTATAAAGACCGATACTCAGACTTGGAATCGAAGACACCGAGAATATCAAGAAAAAATGAGAAGCGGTAGCATCTTTCAAGCAGCCGAAGTTTATAGAGACCTTAGTCTTCTAAAAGAGAACAAAGACCTCTCCCACGGAGAGAGACGGCTGTTTGACCAAGCAAGAAATCTATTAATAAAGGAAATATCAATAGCAAGGAAGACTAGCGAAACAGAAATTGAAAGGGCTATAAGCAACATTTTTGCCAAAAAGGAAAGCAGTTCAGGGGACCAGGAGTTATAAAGGACAGTCACTACGTTAGGGCCTGAAAGGAAAATAACGTTAATGCCTTCCCAGAGAGTGGCTGTAACTTTGAGCTTAATTAGCGCCATTTATTTTTGTTTACTTGGGCGAACTCTATATTCTAATTGGATGGCGCTGGGAATTTTCAGCGCAGCGGGGGGCGCAGCAGGGTTTGTAAGTTACTATATCTTGAAGCGGTTTTTCGCTAAGCAGCCGTTACGAATATTGGCCAGCTGTGCAAGTGGGTTAGTCGGAGCTTTATTAGGTGTCGCTCTACTGACTAGCGCAAGTGTTACTATAGGTGAGGATATATTAGTCAAGACATTTTTCGCATATGTAACATTGATTTTGACGGCATATTGCACCTTTTGGGGCTGGATTTCCTTCGCAAAAGTAAAGGTACCCAACTCTATAGAGGCCGGCAAAGCTGGGCAACAGGCAAGCATTTTGGACACTTCAGTTATTATAGATGGGAGAATTGCTGACATTTGCGATACCGGTTTTATCAACACACGGCTCATTATACCCCAGTTCGTGTTAAAAGAACTTCAGATGATTGCCGACTCAGCAGACGTAACAAAACGAACACGGGGTAGGCGTGGACTGGATATATTGAATAAAATTCAGAAACAATCTATGGTCGAGATTACTTTGGATGACACCGACTATCCAGGAATCAGAGAAGTAGATCAAAAGCTCATAAGCCTAGCCAAGGATAAGGGTTGTTCTATCCTAACAAACGATTTTAATCTTAATAAAGTGGCCGAAGTACACTCAGTCCGTGTACTAAATATAAACCAATTAGCCAATGCATTGAAACCCATAGTACTACCCGGCGAGACCATGAAGGTGCAGATAATTAAAGAAGGAAAAGAACCTACCCAAGGGGTGGCCTATTTGGATGACGGAACAATGGTGGTTGTAGAGCAGGGGAGAAAGTACATCGGAAAAACAATAGAAGCCGTGGTAACTAGCGTCTTACAGACCACAGCAGGCAGGATGATATTCGCCACTGCTAAATATTAACGCCCATTGTCGTAGGTCACTTTAAGCGCTTTTGTTGTAGCGCGCATGCCCAATCCAGTGTCCTATTTCACACTAATCCCCTCTGAAAAAAGAACGCTCCCCTGTAGGAAAATGTCGCTGACAAACTAGTCCCTTCCGAGAAAAATTCACAATAAACTCTACAGAAGTTATTATATCTTTATCCACTCTGTACACTTACAGGTATAGAAAGGTAGTAGATACCCCATGTAAAAGAGGTATCATTTCAATACAGAGTTTGAAGACGTGATTCTATTTTTGTGCCTTTTGATAAGATGCTAGAAATTGCTTCCACAATTTGAAACCAGGTTCAGGCGGGGAACCAGCGTCTAACCACCATTGTACGAAATCATGATAAACGGTGAGGAATTGATCCCAATTTCCTGATTTAGAAACGTTTGCCTTCCAATCAGGGTAGAGGTCGTCGTTGGCCAACTGAAACTCGTCCTGACCAAAATTCGGGAACAACTTCTGAAACCGCGCGAACTTTTCTTCGTTGGACAGTTCAGGCGCTTCTTTGGCTGCGGCTGGGGGTGCCTGCTCCATTGTTGGAGTGGGTTGCAAAATAGGGGAGGCCGGCTTCTCGGTGAGCGCTTTGTCGGGTACGGCTGGTGTCGGGCTTTCTGCTGCAGGTGGTGACACTGGCATGTTCATAGGGACAGCCTGCGAACCGACTGGGGAACCAGGCGGCTCCATCATCGACATGGCTGGAGAGGGAGGTGGTACTGACAACTGAGCTGTGATCCAACCTCTAAAAGGATCAAACTCTTGTATGCCACCAAAAAGCTTGTCGATACGGTAGGCTTTGCCAAGTCCCAAAGGACTCAAATAATGATATCGATTTTGCATGACTAAGACAGCCACGCCAACAGCCACTATGATGATAAAAATCCACGAATGCAGCCGTGTCCAACCTACAGAGGATTGGACAGCGTGATCCGTTTCAGGGCTCCTTAATTCATCAGAACATAGCATAATTTTGCACCTCCAACGCAAAGTGCATACGAAAATTCATTGCCAAACATAATGTAACACAATAGCAAAAATATGTAAACATTTTCTTATGTACTACTTTTAGGAAAACTTTTTACTAGCTCGAATGTAGCCATGTGGCTGATGAATACATTATCGGACTTGGAAAAATATCTGCTCCTAAATTGGATAGGCTGTATAGAGGCAAATTTCAGGCGAGACTTGCCTGGAGGCACCCATGGAGTGAAATTAAAGGGAGGTCACACCCGGAAATGAAAATAGCGTGATATTTACAAGCAAAAGTCGGAAATTGACGATCAGTAAAAGAAATAGAGGCCGAATAAAAAAAACACTTGCACAGAAATACAAACGTGATAAGAGACAATCACTTCTCAACATACCCTTTCGCTCTAGGAAAAGCCCAGAAAGGGGCGGTCGTAAGGCCGTTTTCGGGCTTTTCGTTTTTCTGGATTTAAGATAAAAAATGAATGGCGCCGGAGGAGGGGACTTTAGACTAGTGTCCTTGATTGAGGACATTCACTCAAGGAAGAGGTGTAAAGCCCGTTGTATTGGACATTCAGTTTTCCGGCGCCATTCTGCCGAAGAGAATACGGTTAGAACACAAGACCTAGTTCTACAAACCAGCCATCCAAGTACGTGTCAATCCTATAATCCACTCGATCTTCTTTGAAATCTAGTAAGCGATAACCGCCCCTGGCATAGCCCCAACGACCGCAGTTCATAGGAATACTGTAACGGAGACCAGTCTGTACGTCTAAACCGAAGGTTCCGTCCAGGTATGCAATACCTACCCTAGTATCGCAAGACAACGATCCGCCATTGCATTTAGTAGTAATACAGCGTTGGATTTCAATTCCTGACATCACCATATTACGGGTTCTGTCAATCTTGGTAGTTCTAGATGCGACACAGTGACTACCAGTGTGTGTGGTCAGCTTCTGTTCGTTGAAAACCCAAGCGTTGTAGATCGCTATAGAGCCGCTGCAACTTTTTATAGGCTCAAACAGGAGCCCCACCCTTTGGTAGATATTCTCCCACTTGCTTTTGAATGTCATGCCCGGGAAGCGCGGGTTAATATAATTGGCCTCCATTTCTATGGGCATTATGGAATAAATAATTGCCCATCTAGGCCTAAATTGATATCTCGCTGAGTATTCAAAAAGGGTTTTGTGGCTGTCCAGACCGAGATCATCATTAAAGTCGATGGTGGGATGATAAGGCCAACTTACCCTGCCTCTGACCCGTGCAAAGAAGGCTTGAACGGCTAGCTCCCATTGACCGCATTCTCTACCTGGTAAGATGCATGGCTTTTTAATGGGTGGAGCACATACTCCCAGTGGCGTGCACGTTGGAGCCTTTACCTTACAAATGGTCTTGGGGCTTCCCGGCGTGGAGGTTGCATAAGGATGAGCGTACCCGGACAAAGCCGTTGCCTTCAAGAGCCTAGGATAAAGGTCAGGGTCCGAGTTTGACTCATAGGAGCTGTATGCAAGTTTTGGTTCCTGGTGTGGGCTATGTTGATTGACTATTACGTTGATGAAAGAGTTTTTTGAAGCGCCCGCAGTATTGTATAAAGCGATAAACACTAGGCATAATAGTAGCATATGGTGTTTTATTCTCATAACACCCATCCTCCCAGCTCAACAATCTGGGATCGCTAAACTATATTTTAATGTAACTTGTCAAGAGAAAAATAAACACAATTTCAAATAGCTTGCTAGTTTTACGAGAAATTAAATAATGTATAATAATATATCAAATAAATAAGATTTATTATAGCAATAGTATAATGTGAAATAATAAATATTAGTGTTAATAATTAGTAATCATTGATATATTTATGATATAAAGCGCGCACAAATCCCGCGCGGTCAACCTGCTTGGCAAGTCAACCACCTTAAAGGCGCGGTTTATCCCCCCCCTTTTTTTCAAGGAAATACTGCTTATTCCAAATTGTTGACAGCGGTACCTCACTTAATTTTCGAAGCTAGTTGAGCTGGGAGCCACCTTCGAATATCAAGCGACGTTTGTACCTACGGCCTATCGAGAATTAAGCGCTTAAGACAGTGGAAATTTTAGCTGGACAGAGCCTCCGGACAGGTAACTTCTCAACATACCCTCCTTAATGTCCGTCAAAAAATTGTGTTCCGCTTATCATGTGGAATATTTTTGTCAAGAAAAAACTATGCTAAGAAGCATAATATAAAATCATTTTTATAAATATCTAACTTCTCACATTGATAATAATCATAAGTATTCGTAATTATGGTAATAAAAACACATCTTGTGATATTGGCATCTCGCTGATAATATCAGGCCGCATGCTACTAATTTATCAGTCATGAAATCATATTTAAAAATAAAAGCAGGACACAAAGCTTATCCTATTGTGAAAGAAGAAGGGATTGTGCCACATCGCATCGGCGCATTTGCCGGTCCTGCAGGAGGTCCTAAATGGTTTGTATCAGTGGGCTTTGATCGAGCCCTTATCCGTAATAAATTCTTGCAACGCGCAACTCATCGAGTACTTTTGGTGGGTTCCTCGGCTGGTGCCTGGCGCTGCCTTGCCATGTGTTGCCGCGACCCACTGCTGGCCTATGAACGATTGAGAATTGCCTACTCAAGAAATGTGTTTACTGAGGTAGATAATCAAAATACGGTTTCTTTGGCACTTAAAAAGAATGTGGAATCATTCCTTAGGGATGAGGATCTGGAATATATACTGCATCATCCATATTTTGACCTGGCTATTCACACTGTCAGGGCAAAGGGACCCGCAGCAGTGGAAAATAGGTTCATGCAAGGTGCTGCACTATTACTTGCAGGCCTATGCAACGCGATTTGGCGGAATGGCACAGGGGTTTTCTATGAGAGGATAGTTTTTTATACAGGGGCAAATGCGCCCCCTTTCCTAATGTCGGGTTTCAAGGGTAGGGCCGCCAAACTAACAGCTGAAAATATACGGCAAGTTGGATTGGCTACCGGCTCGCTGCCTCTTATCGTGCGAGGAGTACGAAGGATCCCTGATGCACCGAGGGGTGTGTATCGTGACGGAGGATTGCGAGACTACCAATTGAATGAAAGGTATCTGACAGTTGATGACAGGTTAACCCTTTTTTTCCATTATCAAGAGCGTATCACGCCAGGTTGGTTTGACAAGAAGCTTCCGTGGCGCAAGGCATCTAGGGAGATTACCCGCAACGTAGTCCAGATATTCCCATCACATGATTTTGTGAGACAGTTGCCTGACGGACGAATACCAGACCGAAACGACTTTCTGAGATTTATCGATACGCCTTTAGAAAGAATTCGTAGATGGGATCAAGTCAGTGAATTGAGCAACATTTTAGGGGAAGAGTTCATGGAGCTGATAGAATCAGGCAAGATCAAGTCGCGTGTAGAACCAATGGATTAGTTGGCAGTGATGGTAGAGAGATAAAAAAAGAGTGTGAAAGGAAAACATGAATAGACCGACTTGGGATGAATATTTTCTACTGCTTGCCAAGTTGGTGAGCGCTAGATCTACCTGCAACTCGAGGAAAATAGGGGCGGTAATTGTGAGAAAAAACAGGATACTCGCCACAGGGTACAATGGTGCTGTCCATGGGGCACCCCATTGTACGGATCGCGGTCCTGATTACTGCCTCAGAAGAAGCATAGGCGCTAGCGATGCGGATAAGTACAATTACTGCATTTCGAGTCATGCAGAGGTGAATGCCATTGATCAGGCAGCTCGCTTTGGAATTTCCTTGGAAGGGGCATCGCTGTACTGCACTCTAGAACCCTGCAACTGGTGTTTTAAGCAACTGATCCAAGCGGGCATAGAAGAAGTCTATTATGAAGAACCTTATGAATCACTAAACAAGGAATTTGATCTTTACTGGCGTCAAATTATGCAATCTGAGGGAGGCTTTCGGGTATTTAAGCAGATCCGAATATCAGATGAATCCCTTCAATTCGTGCTGGAAGTCCTTCAGCAGAAGTCTGTCCGTAGGCTGAATCCGACGTCGCCGGAGGAAGATACAGCCCTGCGTCTAGATTCAATGGCCAAAATCTTCGACATCCTCCCGAAAGAAAAAGAGGTATCTGACGAATGATAATTAGACAGCTGCAGCATTTTTCTCAAAATGAGCTTATTGATAAGCTCCGACAAGTAACGCTACTAAAAAAGCCAGAAATTCTGATCTACGAAAAAGCATTTATCTCTCTTGAGACGGTAAAACCAGATACTCTTTCTCCGCCTCAGAATTACATTCTTAAATCTGAGCTGAAAAAGGTAAGAGAGCTCAAATGGGCGTTAGGCGAGTATGGATGCAACATATACCGCCTGGACGGTTTTGTGAGACTGTGGCTAGACAACGCGGCGGAGCCCATAGATTTATTGCCTCCTGTCGTAGAAGAATCGGTGGAACAGGACGGATCCATACACTTCATAGTCAATGATGGAATGCACAGAGTTTACATGGCTTTACGGGAGTGGACATTAACTCAGGTCATACTAATACGTGGAGTCCCTAAAAGGTTTCCCTATTATGCGTATCCCACACCAGGCGGTTGGTCTTCCGTTGAAGAGAGAGAGGATCTACCAGAAGGATACCTCAAGAAATGGCACAGGATAGAGGACTATCACTCCCTTTACAGAAACTTCAATTCAGCTTTTCTGAATGTAGGGGCTCCCAGAGCATTTTTCAAGAAGCACGGAGAAGATGGGTGAATATGTTACACATGAGGAACAGGTGTGGATACACAGACTTAAGTCTTAACATCGTAATGTGAATATTGCATGGAAAATACGCCACGACCCTGGGACATAGATCTCAGAGCAGTGGAGTACCCAAACAAGGTCGCCAAAGGGCACAACGCTTTTATGACAGAAAAACCGGACCCAGGAACCACTTCGTCCAAGTGGCCTTTTCTACTGTTTAGATCAGCGATAACATCACCCACGAACTCGTCGGGAACAGTGATATCCAACTTCATGAATGGTTCGAGAAGGACTGGCGAAGCCTTTTCGCATGCCTCTTTACAGGCCTGACTAGCAGAAACCTTCAAGCCAAGACCAGTCATAGACTGCACGTCCGGTCCCAACTCTATTAAACGAACACGTACATCCACAACCTCATTCCCCGAAACAACGCCGGACAACATTGCCTCAGTGGCGCCTTGCTGGATGTGACTCAGAAGGTCTTTTGAGAGAGAGTCTGGCGGTAGGACGGACTCGAATACAAAACCGGCTCCCCTTTGTGTCGGCTCGACCGAAAGAGTTAACTCTCCAAAATGACGCACTTCGTGAATATCCCGGTCGAACTTTACGTGTGCAGAGGCAGAGGAGGTTATAGTTTCCTTATAAAGCACCTGGGGTTTACCCGTCCTGACGTGCACGTCGTGTTCCCTACCTAATCTATCTAATATGATCTCTAAGTGAAGTTCGCCCATACCAGAGATGAGCAGCTGCCCAGTATCCTCGTTTTCTGAGTAATAAAAAGTCGGATCCTCTAGAGAGATTTTTTCGAGGGCCGCCGGGAGTTTTTCCTGGTCTCCTCGTGTCTGAGGTTCTATAGCAATTGAGATGACAGGCTTGTATAGATCAAGGGACTCCAGTACGAGTGGCGCTGAAAGATCGGTTATAGTATCGCCAGTAATAGTTTCCTTAAGACCAACTGCAAGGGCAATGCTGCCCGCTGGCGCCGAATCTATTCGCTCCCGCTTGTTGGCATGTAACTGGAAGAGTCTCGCCACTCGCTCTTTTTTACCGCGAGTAGCGTTATACACCTCTGCATCTGTCCTAAGTTCACCCGAATACACCCTCAGGAATGTAGCTTTTCTACCTTGATCCATCAGCACCTTGAAGGCAAGGGCGCAAAGCGGTTCCTTGGTTTTTGCCAAGCGAGTCTCCTGCGCACCGCTGACCGGATTTATACCTACGACAGGAGGGATATCCAAGGGAGACGGCAGAAAATCTATAATGGCATCTATAACTGGTTGCACTCCTATATTTTTTAGCGCAGAGCCGCAGAGGACTGGAACGAGTCTATTTGAAAGGGTCCCCTGCCTTAAACCTTTTATGGTCTGTTTTTCATCCAAATCCTCTTTATCAAGATAAATTTCCAGCAGGTCTTCCTGCATCTCTGCGGCTGATTCCAGCATGAATTTTCTTGCTTTTTGTGCTTCTTCGAACAAATCTTCGGGAATATCATCAAAATATATTTCCGATCCAAAAGAAGCTTTATCCCATGTAAGGGCCTTCATACGTAACAAATCTATGACACCCAGAAATTCGTCATCTCGGAACAAGGGGAGCTGTATTGGGACTGGATGTGCCCCGAGCTTGTGCCGTAACATGTCAACGGCACGTTGGAAATTAGCTCCTATTCGATCTAGCTTATTAACAAATACAATTCTCGGCACTTTGTATCGATCGGCTTGTCTCCATACAGTTTCTGTCTGGGGCTCAACTCCACCAACGGCGCATAATACACCCACAACACCGTCCAACACCCTGAGACAACGCTCTACTTCAATGGTAAAGTCCACGTGACCAGGGGTATCTATGAGATGGATCTCGTGATTTTTCCAATGAAATGTGGTGGCGGCGGAGGTGATGGTTATGCCCCTTTCCTGTTCTTGGGGCATGTAATCCATGGTAGCTGAACCTTCGTCCACCTCTCCTATTTTGTGAATCTTTTTTGTATAAAACAGGATGCGCTCCGACAAGGTGGTTTTGCCGGCATCAATGTGCGCTGTAATCCCTATATTTCTTATTTTCGACAAATGTGTTGTAGGCATCTGAAACTATCCATACGGTCATAATCCGAGATATGGCAAAAGTTTTTACTTTTTTTCCATCTTATCCATTGCGTGTCAAGCGTCTGAAGCTCAGCGCGACAGTGCCGATGCTTAGTCAGTAGCATAGCCATGATCCGAAACTCTCCAGAACAATCCACGAATATCCAAAAGAGCAAGATCGCATATCTAGATGGTCGGGCCAAACAGTTCAACGGGGTTTCATGCTTCTTCACGCGCTTAGGCGGATATTCCAAGCCCCCCAAGGATTCACTTAATTTTTCAAACGCCGCTGCAGAAAGCGGGGAAAATATCACTCGCAATCTAAAGGTGGTGTCTGATTTTCTATCAATAGACCCTGACAGCATTGTAATGTGTGACCAAAGACACAGCGATGTAATAGTAAAACTTTATGCACCCCCTTCGTCGATGCCAGTGGCAGACGCCATCATAGCTGAAAAACCAGGAATATTTCCAGCCATTAGAACTGCTGACTGTTTACCCATATTGATGCTGGATCCAGTATCTAGGGTCTCTGCAGCTATTCACGCTGGATGGCGCGGGACCGTGCAACGGATCACCCTAAAGGTTTTGAAAACCTTGGTTCTTCAATTGAATGTAGAGCCAGACAACTTGCTTGTAGCAATTGGCCCTGCCATAGGGGTATGCTGCTACGAGGTAGGATCTGACGTAATAGACCAAATCGTAAGGAACATTCCGGATGGAGAAAGACATGTAATTACAAGGCGAAATCAAAACGCAGGTCTTGGAGGCTCTTCAGGTTTTCTAGATTTGGTAGCCATAAATGTAGCAGAAATTGTTGGTTTTGGAGTACCCTCTGTTAACATAGCAAAAGTGGGGGCGTGTACAAGTTGCAGGAATGAACAGTTCTTTTCATACCGACGAGAAGGGGTTAACACAGGCAGACAAATATCAATAGTCGGTTTCCGTTCCTAAGATGCTAATTTTAGAAGTGCAGCCAGTCCCCGAGCCGCCTCCTCAGGCATGACGTATGTAGGAATGCCCACTTTGTGGAGTTTCTCTCTACTATGTCCGATGTGTCGTACTGAGCCAATGAAGCACGCTACAATCGGTTTTGAAAATCTTTGGGATAGCTCTACTAAAGCATCACTGGGATATGGCCAGTTCTTGTGCTCGCAAAATATGGCCAGCAAGACATCTACTGAACGATCCAATAAAATGGCTTCTGCGATATCATGAAACGGTTTACTCAAAAAGGCACCGGCAGCACCGTCCACCGGGTTCTTGTACACTACAGGAACAGACGGGCCAAGGATCTCTGCGATGCGGTTCAAAGTGGCCTGTTCAAGATCTGGAAGTACGCAGCCAGGGATTTCCTTGAGGACATCCCACGCGACTATACTAGGGCCGGCAGTATGTGTGAAAATGCCTAATTTCTTGCCCTTAGGTCGTTTCCCTATGGACAAGGCCTTACACACCGCGATCATTTCAGCTGCGGATGACACTATTTCTGCGCCTGACTGAGTTATAGCACCTTTCCAGATTGCATCTGAGCCTGCAGCAGCTCCAGTGTGGCTGACGGTTACACGGTCCGCGCCCTTTCCTCGTCCGCCTTTATAAAAGACCACAGGTTTGCTCTTTGTGACTCGACGGATAGTATCGATAAGCCTCCTAGGGTCTGTGGAACCTTCTGCAAAAATGCCTATGACATTAGTGTGAGGGTCTTCCTCCAAAAATTCTAATAGGGTGTGAAATTCGAGATTGACGCGATTACCAACACCTATCCATTTTGAAAACCCAAGCCCCTCGTCATCAGCTTTACCCTTGAGAGCAAGCCCTATACCTCCACTCTGACTCAAAAACGAAACGAGACCACGATGCAATATTCTGGGGTAAAACGTAACATTCAAGTCAGCCCAAGTGTTTAAGAATCCGAGGGTATTTGGCCCTACAACTGGCATGTCTCCAGCGGCATTACGCAAATCATTTTGCAATTGGAGACCATCATACCCCATTTCGGCGTAGCCGCCTGCAATGACACTAGCGCCACCGATACCCATCTCACTTACTTTCCTGGTTATTTCCACTGTAGAATATTGATTCAGGGCTATCACAGCTAGGTCAGGAACCTCGGGCAAATCTTCTAGGGATCGATACACCCGCAGACCCATTACCGTTTCGTGGTGGGGGTGGATAGGATATATGCGCCCCTTGAACTCTCCTGTGACTAAGCTGTCCATAATTGCGTGACCCACCCTATCAGGCTTGTCTCCAGCTCCTATTACGGCCACTGATGACGGATAGAACATTCTATTTAAGCGCTGTCTAAGAGTATCGTTCATAAACTCATCCTCTCATAATTTGTCGATGTGATTGCCCTGTCCTGGTCTAGTAAAGAGGACCTCGAAACAAGACCCCCCTGATTCGAAACATTCACTCTTTTCTGCAATATGAGGGCATTTAGAGATGTCCCCAGGGCAGAGGTCACTGCTCGATGGAATGTAATGACATCTCTGGCTCTGAAATGATAATCGAAAAGGCACTGTTTCAGACAGCACCTTTAGTCGGAAAAGCTCCAACCCCTTACCGCCAGCGTTGAAATCAAAGGGTTTTTTGGTAGCATAATCGTCGGTAAGCTGAATGTTGTGGAATGCTTCAAATACAAATGGCTGCTCAGCAATGGGAATACCTATCCCGCGGTCTTCCACAGAGAGCAGAATGCCTTCTCCTTTCGGGGCCATAGATATGTATATCTCTCCCTGATCTGGTGTATTCTCAATGGCATTTTTTACTAAGGTTTGAAAGATGAGTCTTAATGTACGAGGATCAATCAGGTCTGTAGATAATTCATCAACTCTGAGGGTCAACTGAACAAAACGGTGTGAAAAATGAGGTCTTAATGTATCAAGTTCCATTTCAAGTGTTCTTTTTACCGACATCCTAGTCGGGTTATAAACCAATGGATTCAAAGTTTCCTCGAGGACGTCTCTCAGTTCTAGTAACCGATGAGTATTACGCTGAATACGATTGAGTTTGCTTGCCATGGTTTCTGGCAAATCTTTTTCTTGCATGAGATGTTCTACTGTGGCTTGAACAATAGCCAAAGGTGTTGTGATCTCATGGGCAAGGTGGTTTACAGCTCGCATTCGTGCGCGCTGAAGGGACTTAAAAGCAGTGACGTCTCGAAAGACGAGAACAACATTTTGAACAGACGGCTCACAAACGTCATAAACCAGAGATGATCCGCTGATGGACAGGTCAACCGTCTGTCCATCCGGTCTATGGAACACTATTTCTATATGCGGATGCAAGGACCCCTTGGAGAGTACTACATCAATAACATTTATAAAACTTTGATTTTTATTGCCTGATTTAAACAAACTACGAAAATTTTTGCCTTCCATTTCCTCTTTGCTGTACCCTAAAATTCTAAGAGCGGCAGGATTCACCATAAAAACGTTTCCCGTGCACTCAAGAGTGATTACACCCTCACTCATGCCGAGCAAAATAGCCTTTTCAACCATTTCAGCGTTGCTGGAAACGTTTGCTGACACCATAATCAGTACCTCCTTTGCCTTGACGCATTGGATAGGATTGAACAGGTTTGAAAAAATTGTGATACAGCCTTGCGGATGACCCATAAAGTGCACAGGTTTATTTTAAGACAAAGGCTGACGGCGAGCATAGGGAAAAATGCCCGCAAAAGAACACATGCATCAGCGTCAGCAATAACGGCTGCACGTTGGAGCCTGTTCACAAAAGAATGATGGCTAGACCTTAGGGAACGGTCGTCAAGGAGGACATAAGTATGGAGAAAGAGCAAAACTGCCCTTATTGTGGGGCCAAGATGGATCCGATTCGAACGCCAGAACTCTCGAGTTGGGGTGGTGAAATTCACTATGTATGTTTCAACAATGAGTGCAGCTACTATAAGAAAAGCTGGGAAGTACTTGACGGTCAAGGAGTGGAAAGGACAGGCTACCGTTGTCGGGTAGACCCCCGAGGGGTGTGTGGCCCAATCGCGGTTTGGTCCTCGGACGCTTTGAAAAATCTTATTTGCACACCCTAGACGTGGTCTCCTCGGCCAGCTAAATATTCATAATAAAACAGAGAGACCACTACTAACCAATTGGTGTAGTGGCTCTCTATCGGTTTGATCCCCAAAGAGTTGGCAATGAAATGGCCTAAGCTTTGAGGATCATTTTATTTAAGGACTATCGAGATGAACATAGAAGATATTATAAGACCAGAACAATATGGCAGGGATGATAATAGACCCGACACAGTGTTTTATAATAAAGCTCGTCTTATCAATCACCTGGATTCTCTGGCCTTGTCAACAGTTGAGGACTTGTACGCCAAACTTATACCAAAAGGTGCGCAGATACTTGACCTTATGGCTAGTCATGACTCCCATTTGAGAACTGAGATTCAGCCATCAGGAGTGGTAGGCCTAGGACTCAATGAAGAAGAGCTGTGGGCTAATCCAGTCTTGACAGATAGGGTTATTCACGATCTGAATTCTGAGCCTAGGCTCCCATTTACAGACGGCCAGTTCGACGTCGTGATAAATACCGTGTCTGTTGATTATATTGTACACCCCATAGAAATCTTCAAGGAGGTGTTGAGGATACTTAAACCTAAAGGTTTGTTCATAGTCGTATTTTCCAATAGAATGTTTCCAACAAAAGCTGTATATATCTGGAAAAGCCTATCTGAAAGCCAAAGAATGGATTTAGTTAAGGCATACTTTCGTCTGGCAGGCGGTTTTTACGTTGAGGGTGTGCTGGAAAGTAAAGGTAAGCCCCGGCCAGCGGATGACAAATATTATTCTTACGGTATACCAAGCGATCCTATATACGCTATTTGGGCGAGAAAGAAGGACAATGTATAGTGAATAACTGGGCGCTAGTAGTGGTTGATCTCATAAAAGGAAATGTTAATCCAGACGGTACGGGAATGCTCGACAGAGAAGTCGCGAAAATATTACCTACCGTTAAGATGCTTTTGAGACACTTCAGAAAATTTGGCGGCCGCGTAGTCTTTGCGTGTGACAGTTTTATGGAGGGTGATTTCATCTTCAAAGGTAGGATGCCACCTCATGCTATCCGTGGCACAGGCCAAGATCAACCGCTGGAAGAACTGGAGATGCAACCCTCGGATCTATATCTCCCAAAACGTAGAATGAGCGCGTTTTACAAGACTGATTTGGACCAGACTCTGCGCACTTGGGGGGTTGATACAGTGGCTGTGTGTGGTATCGTGACAAGTGTTTGTGTTCTAATTACTGCTCTTGATGCAATTCAGAACGATTTCAAAACCGTTATTGTTTCTGATGCGTGCACGTGCCACGACCCCAAAATCCACGAAGCCACCCTTAAAGTCTATGATTCCCTAATCTTGGAACCACTTTTTCGAATAGTATCCAGCAGTCAACTTATAGAGGAAACCAAGAACTCCGATTCTTAGAGGGGGAGAGACTATAATTACGACGTACGCTCTATTATTTTGCCGAGTATTTTGGTTAAGACTCGAGCTGTAGCATCAACAAGTGGCACCACTTTCTGGTAATTCATTCTCTTTGGCCCGATAACCCCTATGCTGCCTACCACAGTATCAGACGTTCTTATGGGATATGCGATGATAGTGCACACGTCTAGGTCTTGGAGCCCGTGTTCAGAGCCGATGAAAATTTGTATCCCCTCGGCCCGAAGCGTCTTATCTAGTATCTTCAGCAGATTGCTTTTTTCCTCGAATGCCTGAAGTAATGCTTTGAGTTTCTCTATTTGAGAAAATTCAGGATCGCTAAGAATATTCGTCTGTCCCTGAATAAAGACCTCCCTGGGCCCAGACTGGGACAATACTATGTGTCCCATCTTAAGGGTCTTAGCGAGCAGCGCATCTACTCGAGTCTTTTCCAAAGCGAGTTCTTTTTCTATGCGTACCTTGGCCTGCTGGAGATCGAGATCCTTGAGCATGTCATTGAGCATACGCCCGTACATTTCAAGAGTTTGCTGGTCTATGTCATCTTCGTCGAAGATAGTTTTTGTTTGCACGAACCCGGAGGCCGAAATTAGAACTACAAGAATACGCTCCCGAGCAACTTTAATGAACTCGATTGTCTTGAAAGTCTGTTCTTTAGCAGGCCCGGAGGAAACCACGCCGGCTTGCTTGGAAAGTCCCGCAAGGACAAGGGACGATTGCCTTAAGACATCCCTGACGTCCGGACCTGCACTCTTAATAAGAGACTCTATTTCAGCATAGTCTCCTGGTTTAGTATCACGAACACCCAGAATGCTGTTTACATAGTGACGATAACCAAGGTCGGTAGGTATTCGACCTGCGCTGGTATGGGGTTGAGTAATGTACCCGTACTCGGTTAGATCACTCATAATGTTTCTTATAGAGGCAGCGGATAGTCCAATATCCTTGTTCTTTGATAGCGTTCGGGATCCTACCGGATCTCCAGTGGCGATGTATTCAGAGATTAGGGCCTCTAGAATTCTTTCTGATCGCTTTTCCAAACTAAACATGGACACTATCCAGCGATGAATTTCTGTTCCACCTACTTTAAATTAACCCTCGCACAATCATTGGTCAAGAAAAACGCGCAGTGTGGTCTTTCCTTGGCGTAAGCCAGCTAAAAAAGACGAGGTTATCAGAGTAGATCTAGTGTAGTGTTCAAATTATAGTCTCCTAAAGTGTTTAACAAAAGACTCGTGAGCGTTTTTCGGAGCGGCTATGAGGGGTTCGTCAATACGTTTTCCATCAAAATGTTCACCGATGTGAAAGTCAGAACCATCTAAATATTTTATTTGTCCTCCGGCTGCTTGTAAGATTATACTGCCTGCTGCCAGGTCTCTGATATTAACATTCTTTAGAATGCAGGCATCAGCACTACCGCGGGCCACGTACGCCAGATGTCCTGCCGAAGAACCAAAGTTGCGGATTTTACCGGGGAAATCACTGACAAAATCCTGATGAAAACGAGAATACACTAAAATCAGACTTTCATTATCGATGGATGGATCCTCCCTAACCCGAATGGGACAATCATTGAGTAACGCCTCCCGTCCAGCGTATGCGCTGTATAGCTCTCCAGTGACAGGTAGATAAAGGAATCCAAGAACTGGCCAAAAAAGCTCAAATAAGGCAACGCTTACACCCCACACAGGCATCCCTGCCTGAAATGATGCAACACCGTCCAAGGTGTCAATTATCCATAAGAATCGAGGACAATCGTTTCCGGAAATTTCCTCGTCACTGAGCTCCCTAAGAAAACCGTGGCCTTCAAAGCTTGAGGCTATCTTGGACGATATTATTTTCCAAACTATGTTATCTGCTTCCGTCACAAGCTCATCGTCAAACTTAGTCCTTTTGTTGCCTTTGCCATACATTTCCAAGAGCGCTGAGCCGCTTTTCCTAAGAGTGTTCTCGACGAACTCTTTTAGTGTTGTCAATTCTCTTTCATTGAGAGACTGGGGTGAGTTTTTGACCATCTTGCTCTTCTTTCTCTGTGAGTGATAATATCCGCTGATCCTTCATAATGGGTATCAGAGAAGCCGCATAGACTTTCTGACGCAGAAGCTGTAACACCTTGTACTACATCTACGAACATTTACCGAGGCGTGTCAAGAAATCAAAAAATCAAGTTTGAAAACCTCGTTGAAAAAATTCAGACTCGACAGTGTATCATTTAACTAAGTGAGCGAGAGTAAATATGAACGTAAGAGAAAAATACTTGGACAGAATCGTGCAACCAGACGAAGCAGTACGCCGCATTAAGAATGGGGATAGAGTATTTTTAGGCAGTATGTGTGCCGAACCATCTATCATAGTTGAAGCCTTGGTCAACTCCAGAGTAGAAGACGTTGAAATCATACAGTTTATGACTAGTCAATCAACAAAAAAGCTTGCCGCTTTAGGTCGAGACCGATTCCGAATAAAGACATTTTTCATGGGTGGTGTGGGAAGTGATGGCCAAGAAGGGATAGAGGCCGATTATATCCCCCTTTTCCATTCACAAATACCCTCTTTTTTCAGAAATAGGCGCATTCCCATTGACGTGGCCATAGTGCAGGTCTCTGAACCAGACCGTTTTAATAGGTTTAGTCTGGGGACGTCTGTTGATGTCTGCATGTCCGCAGTGGAATCGGCGCGTCTAGTTATTGCGCAGGTAAATCGTAAAATGCCGCGCACACTCGGAGATTCCCTGATACCATTAGAAAGGATAAACTATATAGTCGAGCACGACCAAGAACTTCTGGAATTGCCTGAAGAGGCGCTTGGAGATCGAGAAAAAAAGATTACTAAATATTGCAGTGAGCTAATTGAAGATGGATCAGTTCTGCAGTTTGGATTTGCTGGTATTACCAAAGGCCTGATGGATTACGTAAAGGAGAGAAAGCACCTAGGCATCCATACAGAAATATTCACTGATGCTCTTATGGACCTTATGGAAACAGGGTCCATAGATAACAGCACAAAAAAAACTTATCGCGGCAAATCTCTCGCGACAACCTGCATGGGCACGAAAAGGCTTTACGACTTTGTACATGATAACGCGCTAGTAGAGCTATATCCGTCAGACTTTGTCCTAAACCCCTCTTTTATAGCGCAGCACGACCAAATGATCTCTATAAATCTTGCACTTCAGGTTGATTTAAGAGGTCAGATACGCCAGGGCAAGCCGACTTGGACAGCTTTCGAGGGCTCAGGTGGGGATCATGACTTTATGCGAGGAGCAACTTTGTCTAAAGGAGGCAGATCAGTGGTTTGTCTCAGGTCCACTTCATTAAAGTCAGGACGCTCTACAATCGTACCATCTTTCGGCCCAAAGGCAGCCATTAGCATGAATCGTGGAGAGGTTCAGTATGTAGTGACAGAGTACGGCATCGCCTACTTAGGAGGCAAGTCCATAAGAGAGCGGGCCATGGCTCTGATAGAAATAGCCCATCCAGACCACCGCAACAATCTAATGGATGAAGCGCGCAAACTGGGTTATGTCTATCCAAATCAAGTCTATTATTGTATGGCGTCCCCTGATTTGAGGGAAAGAGTGAGAACGGATAAAGAATTCAAGGGCGGGATCAAGGCGCACATAAGGGTTGCCAAACCTACCGATGAGTCAATGATGCGTGATCTGTTCTATCATTTATCAGAGAGCTCCGTCTATTTTAGATATTTTTCCCCAAAAAGAAGCATGCCATTAGCCAACCTGGAGAAGTACTTGAATCTGTGCGAGGACGACGGTTTGTCCCTTGTAGTCACCATAGGTCCTCGGGAAAACAGGCGCATGATTGCCGAAGCTCGTTATATGGTAATTCCAGACAGTGATTACGCGGATACAGCGTTTATGGTTGATGAATCTTATCAAGGCCGAGGTATCGCTACTTTCCTCCTCCATTATCTAGTAGAGATCGCTAAGGAGCGAGGCATAAAGGGTTTTCGGGCTGACGTCCTTCCGGACAATACCCCGATGCTTAAAGTCTATGGCACTGTTCCATTTGTCGTACACAAGAGGATGGAGGGTGGTGTAATTTCATTGAGATTTCGTTTTGATGAGCTCAAGGATGGACATGGAAAAAATAGTTAAATCGAGTGCAGCTTTGATGCCTTTGAATGCTTACAGGTTTCTTGCCACAAGAGAGAGCGTATTCGGATTTAAAAAGTCTTAGGTTTAGACACTTAAGGTGTTAAGAAAGACTGCTAGTGATGGAACAGCGGAATAAGGCACATTCCAATACGGATTTGAAAGCGCTCTTAAAAGGAAAACGGCCTTTGACCGACGAAAACGTGCAACAACTGATCGAAGAAATAGATTTACTCGCTGAGTCTAAAGCATGGTTGGCATCTATTATAGATGCTTTTGATGGATTAATCTACATATGCTCCCAAAACTATACCATTGAATTTATGAATCAGAAATTAATAGAGCGTACGGGTGGATATCCTATTGGCGAAAAATGTTTCAAAGTACTTCACGATAGAGATGACATTTGTCCGTGGTGTGTAAACTCCAGAGTCTTTAAGGGAGAGAAAGTTCAGTGGGAGGTCCTCAGCCCCAAGGACAACAGGCATTACTCAATCGTTAATGTGCCTATCTATAAACCCGACGGGGACATCTCAAAGATGGCCATGATCCGCGACATAACAGAGCTGAAGATGTTTAACTCCGTACTTAAAGAACAAGGCGATCGCTACAGGGCGCTTGTCGAGCACTCACGGGATGCAATAGCCATAGCAAAGACCGATGGCCAGTTTGTAGAGGTGAATGAAGCCTTCCTGGAGATGTTTGGATACACTCGGTCGGAGTTAATGTCAACAAACGCTTCTCAGGTATGGGCTAATCCTCTAGATCGGCTAATTTTTCAGAAAGACCTAGAAACTAAAGGAGCTGTAAGGGATTACGAATGGAAGGCAAAGCGAAAAAATGGCTCTCTACTTGACTGTCTCCTTACAGCGAGTGTCAGACATGACGACGAGGGGAACATACTTGAATATCACGGCATCATTCGGGACATCACCGAATTGAAGCGAAAAGAAGACGCACTCAAAAACAGTGAGGAGCGATATCGAGCCATAGTAGAGGATCAAACTGAACTCGTTTGCCGATTTCGAACAGATGGGAAGATTACATTTGTTAACCAAGCTTTCTGCAGATATTTTTCCAGGGAAAAAGACGAGCTGCTTGGAAAAAAGATCTTCGATCTTATTCCGACAAACGAAAAAGAAGCGGTACGAAAGAATATCGAATCCCTAGATGTCCATAGACCAGTTCAGGTTCGTACGCAGTCCATGACTTTATCTAACGGAGAAGTAAGATGGCAAGAGTGGACTGACAGGGCGTTATTTGACTCTCATGGACGCCTTGTAGAGTTTCAATCGGTCGGGAGGGACATTACCGATCTCGTGAGAGCACAGGAAACTCTTCGAGATAGAACTGAGGCATTGGAGCGTAGTAACAAGGACCTCGAACAATTTGCCTATGTAGCCGCCCATGACCTCAGAGAGCCGCTATTGGCAGTCGCAGCTTATTTGAAGGTATTACAGAGGCGACTCGAGGGACAACTCGATACCGAGACACAAAAGTTGATAAACGGAGCTATGAATTCTGCATTTCGCATGGATTCTCTAATTCAAAGTTTGCTTGCTTATTCTCGCATCGGAAGAGAGGAGCCGGACTTCGCCGAAATCAACTCACAGGAAATTCTATCGCTTGCCATATCGAATTTGCAGTCTGTAATAGAGGAAACGAGGGCTATTATCACATACGATCCGCTGCCATCACTGGTAGCCAATCCTTCTCAGCTTGTTCAGCTTTTTCAAAATCTACTTAGCAACGCGATCAAGTTTAGAGGGGACGCACCTCCAATGATACACGTGGGGGTGACTCGGCAAGGTAACGCATGGCAGTTCTATGTAAGGGACAACGGCATCGGCATAGAACCTCCCTATTTTGATAGAATTTTCTTGCTGTTTCAAAGGATCAAGAACAGATCTAATTTTCCGGGCACGGGGATAGGTCTTGCAAATTGTAGGCGCATAATTGAACATCATGGCGGTAAGATATGGGTGGAATCTAGCCCGGGGCTGGGGTCAACATTTTTCTTTACCGTTCCTGACCGTAGTTTAGCTTCTAATTCAACTGAGGTACCCAGAGATTGCCCTAGCTAGAGACATTTTGGAGGCAGGAAAAGACACCAACAAGATAAGCCTGAGCTTGGACACCACTAATCAAACGGCAAATATCAGGTACGATAGCGAGTGGGGTCTGGTACACCCGCTTCAGTGAACCCTTTTTTCCTGAGAATACAGCTTTCGCAGCGTCCGCAAGCAAACCCGTGCGGGTCCGGATCGTAACACGAATGGGTCAAAGAGTAATCAACTCCCAATCCTAATCCCGTTTTTATGATCTGGGCCTTATCCATACTAATCAAAGGAGTATGGATGCGCACAATGATTTGGCCCTCTACAGCCTTTTTTAAAGCCAGGTTTGCCATTTTTTCGAAGGCGCTCAAATAAGGGAACCTGCAATCAGGATATCCAGAGTAGTCTAGGGCGTTAATTCCGATAAAGATATCTCCGGTGCCATATACTTCGGCCAATGCCAGCGCGAAAGATAGAAAGATAGTGTTTCTCGCCGGGACATAAGTTATTGGTATTGACCTCCCTATGAACTCCACGGGAGTGTCTTTTGGAACGTCGATTTCGGAAGTTAGAGCAGAACCTCCAATTTTACGCAGTGGGAGATCGAGCACAATGTGATTCTTAACCCCTAATGCTTTAGCGATACGAGAAGCGGCGTCTAATTCCACAGAGTGCCTCTGCTGATAGTTGAAACTAACGGCATAAGGCTCGTACCCCTGGGAAATGGCGATGGCCAGGCAGGTGGTTGAATCGATTCCTCCTGAAAAAAGGACTACCGCTTTTCGTAAACTGTTCATGGCATGAAGCATATTTTCAAGATGGTTTCATGTCAATGAGGGTCCAGTGATTGGCCACAAAAACATAATCCTTCAGTAACCATGCAGTTTAACCCCTAAACGACCTTCGGAGACAAAGCTGGTAAAAAGTGAAGCGGAGTCCGGACTTTTTTGAACAGATATGCTTTTAACAGCATCTTGTACTTTAGAAACTTTTATGGCGAGGAGTAAGAAAATGTCTGAATGTTCACTAACATTGTCCACGGAATCGCAGCAGTGGCCTGAAGGGACCGTCTCCGTCAGGCTAACCATGAATCCTTATCTGTTAGCCATGGCACTCGAACACGCAATTAACCACGGCATTAAGCTGTGGGAATTTATAAATATTGCACTCTGGGAAAAAATGGGAAGGCCTGATAGGGACGCGTTGCTTGAGTATGCTGCTAATATTGAACTCGACGAAGAAGACCCCAAATGGAAAAAGAGATTGAAGATCACTGCTCGGCACGAGTTAGAGGTAAAAAAATTCGCTGAATATAAAGAAGCTAGCTCGGCAATCGAGCCCGGAGTCAATGGCGACTGAAACATGAAATCAAATTGAAAAAATTCCCAAGGAGGTACAAAATGCCAATACTGAAATATCGTTGTCTTGCATGTGGGAAAGAATTTCCTAAGATTGTCATTACACCAGAAAAGGCTCCGAGAAAATGTTTAGTATGCGGAGCCGAAACCATAAAAGAGGTTGGTGAAGCGTTCACAAACCGTGCAGGAAGTTTGGAGAGATTTTTTTGTCAATCCTGTGATTCATGCTCGGGAGACATATCGTGCGGCATTAAGTGAATGGATGAGGATCACCGGCAAGTAGCATAGGCAAGGAAACCGTGCCCCGACGATGAAACTAGTATCAAAGCCATTCATCATCGAGTGTGTCCTCTCGATAGGCATAATCTTGGGACTAGCTGGTTGTTTGGGAAAGAGAGGCATAAGCGAGATAAAGGAGCATCCATTACCGGTCACATACGAGGATGAATCTAATGTGAAAATGGGAGGGGCAGAAGACGACGTATTCATAGAAGTAAGATCAGTGGCCACTGGCAAGTCGATGAATAACCTGGCTATATACTACCCAGCGCTTTTCCCTGGTGGAGAAATAATAAGACCCGGCGATCGTGAAGATTATGTCAAAGTAAACGGAAACAACGCCTACAAGGTGGTATTTAGAACCAAATACATCAGAAAGCGCAAACGTATAAAAGGTTCAGAAGAGGACGCCAAAAAAAATCTTCCAGAAGGTTGGACTATAATGACAATGGAAGACCCCATGACTGGGAGACCTATTCCAGTCATGTACGGTCCCATAATCCCCCGGCAAAAAATCCTTTATCTAGTTCAAGGAAAATCAAGAATATACTACATACTACTGCAAGCCGACGGCAATGCCATTGACTCTGCAATAAATACCTTCGACAAGTTCGTCAAAGAAGGCATTGATTATCAATAAAAATTCTGTAACACTGTATAATTATTCTGGTGCGAATTATCAAAGAGACATGGAGGCTGACACTTTGAGATATATAGGGGCTGTCTATAGACCACCCAGCGAGGCAGGAAGCCTCATCATTCAAGCTACCGTGGGCTGCAACCATAATAAATGCACTTTTTGTGGAAGCTATCGTGACAAGACTTTTCGTATTCGTTCGTTGGAGGACATTAAAAGCGATCTTCAAGATGCCAGATACATGGGACCGGTGGAAAGGGTTTTTCTTGCAGACGGCGACGCCCTTTGCATACCACAGAAGCGGCTAGTGAAAATATTATCCGCAGTCAATGAGTATTTTCCATCTGTCAAAAGGATTGGCATATACGCCAACGCAAAAAACATTCTTCAAAAGAGTGTGGACGACCTCAGGACACTTAGTGGGCTCAAACTAGGTATAATATACATGGGAGTGGAAACAGGTGACAGGGAGCTTCTGAAAAAGATTTGTAAAGGCGCCTCTTACGAAGACCTAGTAGAAGCAGCGCGCCGCGTCAAGAATTCAGGCATATTGCTCTCAGTTACAGTGTTGCTGGGCATAGGAGGAATTGACAATAGTGAGCGGCACGCCAAGCATACTGCGGCGATATTGAGTGAAATGGACCCTGATTACGTGGGCGCACTGAGTCTCATACTAGTTCCTGGTACCCCCCTTTACGAGGAACACCGCAGGGGCCTGTTCCAAATCCCTCAGCCATTTGATTTGATACGTGAACTCCGAATAATGATTGCAGAATCCAATTTTACTGAATGCGTGTTCCGGTCAAATCATGCATCCAATTACTTGCCTCTCAAGGGTACCCTGCCAAAAGACAAAAATGCTATGCTCAAAACCATTGACAAAGTTTTGAGCGAACAAAACCAAGCGTACCTCAGACCAGAATTCATGCGTGCTTTATGATGGCGATCTTAGCAATGATCAAATAAGGGAGATGCACATAAAGCACTTAGGGAATGGTTTGATTTTTCGAATGGACGATGTGCCTGTTTCAATACGATGGATACAGTAATAGGCTCTTTGGAAACGCAGAAAGGAGTATTCTGTATGCGAGTAATTACAGTATGCGTGGGTAGCGCCTGCCATCTTAAGGGCTCTCACGACTGTATCGGATATCTAAAGCAAGCAATAAAAGACGCTGGTCTTGAAGGAAAGGTAGAGCTTAAAGGCAGCTTTTGCATGGAGCACTGTACAGAGGGCGCTAATTTGCTCATTGACGATCAGCTTTTTCATTACAACTCTCTTGAGGATGCTAAAAGAATTTTTCAAACGGAGATACTCCAGAAGCCTAAATAGAAGGTAAAACCAACTATGGAACCACAAATCAGGCGCAGAAAACCGTGGAAGGGATGGAACGATTTTACGGGATGGGCTCAAGATTTTTCACTGAAGGCAAAAGTTTTAGGAGGGTTCCTGGGGGTCGCTATATTAGTAGGTTTGGCGACGAGTTTTGTCGGCACCCGATTGGCCAAGGAAACCATCCTGGATAGGGCTCGGATTCGTCTGTCCAGCGATCTGACCACTGCCAGTTTTCTATTCAAGGCCTTACAGGAAAATCTCGAACTAAAATTGCGGATGACAACCAACTCTGACAAAATCCGCGAAGCAGTTCAAAACAGACAGGCAGATAGTATCAGAAACAAGCTGGCCGTCACATCGCTAGAAAACGACCTTGATTTTCTAACTGCCACTGATGATCAGGGAAGAATCCTTGCCCGTGCTTTTGTCCCAGTGCTTGAACATCCACAACAGGTATCTCCGGACTCTATTATTCACAAGGCTCTAAAAGGGAAAAATGCGTCAGGCGTTAGACTTGTATCGTTGGAACAACTGAAGGCGGAAAATCCCATGCTAGAAAGAAGGCTTGGGATGGAGACCAACAAGATTGGAATGGTTATCGAGGCTGCGCATCCTATTACGGTGGATGATCGAGTCGTAGGGACGCTTTATGCGGGTATTTTACTAAACAATAATAACCTAATCGTAGATAAAATGTCTCAGAGAATTTTTAGGGGGGAGAGATATGAGGACAGAGACGTCGGCTACGTTGCCATCTATCAAGACAAAGTATCCATTAGTAGCAGTCTCAAAAGTAAGACTGGGCTATCGTTAACTGGTTTAGTCGCAGGAGACAACATAATTGTATCAGTCCTTCAAAAGGGTCAGACAGAAATCGCCTGGTCAAAACAAGATGGTATAGAATATCTTTCGGCAGCTGAGCCAATCTATGACTTCGACGGTAAGGTCATAGGCGCGCTTGAGGTTGCTACACAAGAGCGGCCGATTATGCAAGTCGTTGATCGTCTAGTAGCAGCTTTTCTTATCATCGGCTTGCTAGGTGTTATTTTGATGGGTGCAATAAGCTATTTTCTAGTCAAATGGATCAACCGTCCGCTTGAGCAAATGCTGCACGCAGCGAGGAGAGCCGCAGAGGGTGACCTTAGTCATGAGGTACCAGTCATAGCACACGACGAGGTGGGTGAGTTGGCAGCGACTTTTAACCTGATGATTCGCAATCTAGCGGAATCGCAGAGCAAGTTGGAAGAATGGGGTAAACAGCTTGCTTCGAAAGTAGCTGCTCAGACAGGCGAACTCAATCAGGCCAGAGAGCAAGTAGCCCGAGTCTCAAAGCTGGCCTCATTGGAAAAAATGGCAGATGGAATGGCTCATATAATGGCTCACATCTCTGACCCTATGGTCAGATATCCAGGCGCAGAGGACGAGCGGTCAGCAAGTAGCAGAATTCTGATACTAGATAGTGATGAGGAGGTACTTGACGTTTGTCAACGAATACTGGAGAGCGAAGGCTTTGAAGTCAAGCTTAGTAGAACAGTTGATGAAGCATTAAGCGAATTAGAGAAGGAATTTTACGATGTGATTGTGGCAGACATTGACATGCCTGACATAACGGCCCAGGAACTTCTTAAAGAAATCAAATACCGACAGCCAGAGATACTTGTAATCTTGACCGCTCCATTTAAGCTTACCGAAGCCGCTGTTGAGACAGTAAAACTAGGTGCTTACGATTATATTCCCAAGCCATTCGGCCCCCATCAAATTCTGTTGATTGTGTACACAGCTTTGCAAAGTCGTGATATGGTAGCTCAAACTCGAAAACGTCATGCGGAGCAGCGAGCAGAAACCATTTTTCAGCGTCTCCCAGTGGCTATAGCTTTGGCGGACTCCGCCCATCGAGTGGTTTATCACAATAGGGCATTCACAGAGTTGGCTTCCCAAGATGGAACAGAATCCGTTCTCGGCAAGACATTAGGAGAGCTTTTTGGCTGGGATCCCCTAGATATTCAGCAAGAAGCAGGCAGCTCAAAATGGCTTAAACTAGAAAAGGTGGGTAGAACAGCGAAGCTCTACAATTTCAAATTGCCAGAGGAAGAGCTGAGCGTGCTCATGCTTCTAGATGTGACCGAGACAGTGATAAAGGACCAGCAGGCGGATGTTCTCAAGGCAGAGACAATTAACAAGGCACAACAAGTCATCCATCAACAGATGAGGGTTGCCCAAGAAATAGCAGGTCTGTTGGGAGAGACAACAGCTGAGACCAAAGCAGCTCTTTTTGAACTCATAAAATTGGCAGGACAACTAGGGGCTCAGCGATGAGTGTGCCTTTGTTCATCGAATCAGGCGGTGCCCATATCAGCAAGTATGGAGAAATCCTCTGTGGGGATTCCCTCTCGGTTGTGCCCATAGATGGCGGCAAATTGATGGTACTGTCAGATGGGTTGGGCAGCGGGGTAAAGGCGAACATATTGGCCACCCTTACAACAAAGATAGCTACCAGACTAATGGAGCGCGGATTGCCTCTGGAAGAAGTGGTCGAGACCTTGACAGACACTCTCCCCGAGTGCAAAGTCCGCAAGATTGCTTACAGCACTTTCACGTTGTTAAAAGTGCAAGAGGACGGTCGGGTATATCTCGCAGAATTTGATAATCCGCCTACTTTCTTCTTGAAAAAGGGCTACATTAGTCAGCTCAAATACAAAGATCGCATGATCGGGACTCGGAGAATTCGCGAAGCTCACGTTCATGTCGAAGCTGGAGACTGGCTAGTTACAGTAAGTGACGGAGAAATACACGCAGGCATAGGGGGTCTGCTTAATCTTGGCTGGGATTGGGACAAGATAGCCAAGTTCTTGGAGACCCAGGTTTATGAGGACATATCGGCCCAAAGAGTGGCTCAAATACTAGTGGATCAAGCCAGAGAACTCTACGAAGACAAACCCGGCGATGACACCACAGCCGGTGTATTCAAAATACGGCCCAAAAGATTTGCCGCTTTTATGATAGGGCCGCCGGTTATAAGAGAAGCTGATGAAATGGTAGTACGGAAATTTCTCGAAATTCCAGGTAGAAAGATAGTAAGTGGGGGCACAACTGCAGGCATAGTAGGCAAGATATTGAATCGGGATGTGACGGTCGATTTATCGACCATGACCAACAAGATACCACCTACCGGTAAAATGGAGGGAATAGACCTTGTCACTGAAGGAGTGCACACGGTGAATCATGCCTTGGAGATCCTGCAAAAAGTGAATGATATTGAAGAACTTGTCGGCGAAAGAGATGGAGCTAGTCGATTGACATGGGAACTTCTTTATGCTGATGCCATTTATATTTTCTTAGGACAAGCCATTAATCCTGCTCACCTAAACCCTAATCTACCGCAAGAAATGGGTTTCAAGAGTCGCAGTGTGCAAGCTATAGCAAATATCCTCCGTGAACGGGGCAAAGAGGTGTATCTTGAAATCCATTGATGAAGTCAGCAAATTCCATTCTGTCACGCATTCATAACAGGACTCAGAACAGATATTTCCAACATTAATGCGCTATGGATAAAACATTTCCTATATGTCATCAGGAACAACGAACGCTCGACGGCTTTGATATGATCAAAGTGTTGGGACTGATGAAGGAATATAACCTTAACGAAATTTGGCGCTGCTATCTGAACAAAGGAGCTGTCAAACCGCGAATCAGTATGTACGTGGAGGCTGAAAACTATTTTCTAGAACTGCATCTGCAACGGATGGACAGAATTATACTTTCGGAAAAATTTAACGCAAACCCATTTTTCATGCAGCAGGTTGTTCAACGGGCGATAGCGTCACACCCTCACCATTTGATCCTCAAGAAAATTAGAAATCAGGGGATTGACACTGGTGACAGTCCAATAGCATTGTCGTGTTCTATGGGCGACACGATAGTTGATCTTCTTGTGAACAAGATTGAGCCTGGAGAGGAAAATCGCAAGCAAACACCCGGTTCTACGCCAGTAGAAATAGAAGAACAGCGTTCTATAGATATATACGACATATCTTCCATTCTATATTTGTGCCAACAAGACCTAAGCGAAAGCATATTTCAGAGATACTGCCACCCAGAACACTACAGCCCAGGGGAGAGGAGGCGTAGTGTCGAGCTGGAAACTATCTTGGGCAATCACGGCATTCATCTTTCATTCCACTACATATCAACCAAAGAAAATCGCACAATAAGACCTCCTGGGAACGTATCAACTAACGCATTACACCAGGTTGTACAAAGGATGAACTTTCGCCACCCGGAACGCCTCATTATTAAGGAGCTAAAATCAGTAGGTCTGTCAGTCAACGCTGAGCAGGTAGCAACCAAGTTTTCCCTTACTCGATTAATGAACAACACCTGCTTATCAATTGATTTCGAAAAATTACAGAGAAATAAAGCTCTTAAGTGATGTTTTTTGAACTCATAGGTGTTCAGGTAACGATATGGTGTAGCGCTTATCCAACTGTAGCGGTTCTAGAAATTAAACTCGAAAGCTGAGAATGTCTCGGTCTATAATACCTACGGAGGGGAATCCAGCACGGTGGATCCCAGATCAGGTAAATGGGGATGGCCTTAGCGGCTTTTGTCATTGCGAGGAGGCGTAAGCTAAAGTGGCAATGTCAGCCTTCGCGCGACCGAAAGAGATCTGACAGGTCAGCAACCAAGCCCCGACAAAGCATCCACCGTGACAGAAACTCATAGAAAGACTATAAGTGTTGATAACCCGTAAATGTGTAAACCAAAAGCGTATGAATAATACGAGTTATTCTATAACTATTTCGTTCCTGACCCATACTGCTTCACTGTATTTCTTGATTCGCTTCATGAGCTCTGTGTTGTACCTCTCCTTAGTGAACAACAACTCATCGGGATATATCTTATCCCATTGTTTGCTCTGTTCCTTCACCTCTTGCTCTATCTTGTCCCTAAACCGTTCTATCGGTCGAATTTCTAGGTGATAGATTACGAACCCGGCTTTTTCTTTACAGATATAGAAAATTTTTCCGTTATCCGCGATCTTGATTGACACAAGTTTGCCTGTGGTTGGAACTTTGGTATAAACGTTCTCAAAGCGTACTGCGCCGTATTCTGACAAGGCGTTTTCCGCCAAGCCGAAATCACTGCCTGCATAGCCGAAGGTGTCATGCAATAGGATAGCAGCAACAAATGACACAAAGAACAGACATTTCTTCATGCTGATCCCCTTAAAGCAAAGTTGAATAAATAAATGACATAAATTTGATATCGAATCCTATTCAGTCGGTAAATCTCCCAAATCCAGAATCTCTGAAACTATAGGAACGAGATCCATGAAATTATATTGGAGTTCTAGTTGAAGGTCACGTGACTGACCTGGTTGGTAAACTACGCCAAAGAACCGCTCAATCGTTATATTGCGTGAGGCGCAGTAGTTAACCAAGGAGTTTTTGGCCATGCTGGCTATTAAGTGGGCGTTTTGCTCATGGCCCCATACGAAGTGCGGACCATCCCCTCCACTGTCTCCGATCACAATGACCCTCTCCGAGGGAATGGACCAATCCTTCATCACCTGCGCTGTATTTTTGGCTTTATCGTCAATTTCAATCACTTTAAGGGCATAGCGTTTGCCGTCTAAGGGGCTAGGAAAACTTGTGATCGGATTGGCAGCTATTATTGGCACCTCCGGAATCATGCCCTTATGGATGGCGCGCTGAAAATACCCTTGGCTGCTCGTGGTATTAATCATGAACATTATGTCATGATCGAGACACCATTGAATGAATTCCGGTACCCCGATATAAGTGCTGAAAGAGCTCTCTAGGTAGGCGTCCATTTGGTCTTGGGTTAGTTCAGAGGGCAGTATCTCCTTAATGGTCCGTATAGCGTCTTGTAGTGTGATAGCATTGCCTGTGTAGCTACGAAAGACGCGCTCCAGATCGTTTTTCAAATGGGCAAAAGCGAAAGCATACGGATCGAAGGGGCCATTTGGTGACAAACATTCGCTCCAGTCCGAAGAGATTAATCCGTTGAATTTGCTTCTTGCATTCATGATAAACTCCACGCGAAACATTTTTACGGACGGGTAATGGTCACTTGAGTCGAAGATTATTCTTCATGCCCTCAGCGAATACCTGCCATGAGTTTCGCTGGTGACCTCCCGGAACACCTTATAGTTAATCCAATCTCAATAGTCCATCTTATATGTTTGTTTTTTAAGACCATTCAGATATATTGTCTCACGCTCCACAGGCTTGATCGTGTTAAAGCACCACGCCTTGTTTGTTAATAAAGCGCCTAGCAAGGCATAATTATAAAGAAATTAGGAACTTGTTCGGAAATTGACTCGATATCGCATACTGGACACAGACCATTTATCAGCCGCTTCAAACATGGCCCTGGATCAAATAATTCTAGATGAAATAGCTAGAGGGCAAAGTCCTGCCACGCTTCGATTCCTTCAATTCAGTCCACCCGCTGCCCTGGTTGGATACCACCAAGACGTTGATCTTGAGATCAGAAGAGAATTCTGCGCCGAAAACGGCATAGACATTAATCGGCGACTCACCGGTGGAGGAAGCATTTTCTTTCAAGATTCTGCATTGGGCTGGGAAATCTTCGGTAAGGCAGGGGAAGCACCTTTTAGAGGAACGTTCGAAAGTATCCTGAAATCAATATGCGGTATAGCCGCTAGTGCTATTTCGCGGTTTGGTATCCAGGCAAAATACAGACCGCGAAATGATATCGAAGTGGAAGGCCGTAAAATAAGTGGCACAGGAGGCGTTTTTGTTTCAGGTGCGTACATGTTCCAGGGTACTATCTTGGTGAAGAACGAGATCGATCTGTTTCTAAAGGCTCTGCGGGTGCCAGTGGAAAAGCTCAAAAAACGCGAGATCGAATCGCTCATGGAGAGAATTTGTTTTCTCGAGGATCTTGTGCAACCTTGCCCTACTGTCGAGTCGATAAAAAACGCAATTATTAAAGAGTTTTCCACCCAACTAGAACAGGACTTTGAATATGGGGAATTGACGCATGTAGAGCAGGCCAGATTGCGTGAAGAATTACCCTATTTTGAGAGTCTCCAATGGATACATAGAACAAAGAGGCCTTTGAATGAGGGGACTCCGTGCAGGTCAATTATGCAAACCGATGCAGGAACCATCAGGACTCATTTATGGCTGTCGCCGGGAAGAAAATATGTCAGGCAGGTCCTTATATCCGGCGACTTTTTTACTGTGCCGAATCGTTTGATTAGCGATTTAGAAGCAGCACTAGTAGGCGTAAGGACGAACCCCGAGGCCCTACGAGAGGCAGTTATCAATTTTCTAGCAACATACAAGGGCTCAATACTGGGGATAGATTCGATTTGCGTAGCTGATGCAATAGCAGCGGCTTGTGCAACGATGGTCCTGGTGGATGAAGACTTTACCCAAGCAGATGCTAATGAACTTTTTTTCGTAAATGTGGAACCCCGATCACTCAAAAGACGCAAAGCCAGATGGCTGCTCTTGCCCTATTGTTCAAAAAACCTGGACTGTATACTTCGCTACAATCCCGGGTGCCATGAATGCGGCGCATGTGAAATAGGAGGGAGTTTTGCTTTAGCAAGGGAGTTCCGGGTTGAACCAATAACAATACAGAGCTTTGAGCATCTCATGGAGGTGCTTCACACGCGATGTAAAGATAGCAGGGATCTATTTGTTGGTTCGTGCTGTGAGGCTTTCTATGCAAAACATCAGAAGGAAATGGAAGCCACTGGAGTGCAAGGGGTGTTGGTTAATCTTGATTCGACTACTTGTTACGACCTAGGGAAAGGAAGCGCTGCCTACCGTGGCAATTTTGATAACAAGACCACGTTAAACATCGATCTAATCAGAAAGGTATTACTTTTTTTCAATGATAGAGAAACTACCTAGATGCGATATCCTGGTGGTAGGCGCAGGCCCGGCAGGCTCCATGGCAGCAGCACGCACTGCCTCTGCTGGCATTAGCACATTGCTCATTGACTCCAAACGCCGCATAGGAGATCCTCCTCATTGCGCAGGGTTCGTGCCGTCACGACTCTTTGCAGATTTTGACATTTCATCAGAGTCCATCGTCCAGAAGATTGATTTAATGGAGACAACCATACTTGAGGAAGACGCAGTTTTTTTGCATACCGACAAAGAGCCCAACGGAGAGCGCAGGCGCCAAGCATGCCTAACGAGTACTAGACGCTCGGTCTTGTCACAGCCGGTGCAGACGGTCTCGCCTGGATTCATCATAGATCGCGTACGGTTTGACAGAGCGCTAGCGCACAACGCTGCACGACAAGGGGCTTTGGTTATCTGTGATACCCGACTAATCGGTTTTGAAGACAACCGATGGCTTGTTCGCAAAGGAGCAAGCCTAATTGGGTGTAAACCAAAATACGTCGTGGCTGCAGACGGACCAAGGTCAACGGTAGCCAAACTCCTTGGATTACCTTCCCTGAGATTTTTGGTAGGGATTCAGGTTGAGGTCCCTCTCACGGATCCTTCGAACCACGCCATGATCTTTTTGCACAGGAAATTTAAGGAGGGATACGGATGGGTCTTTCCTAAAGGAATGGCAGCTAATGTCGGTGTCGGCTTGAGGCCGGAAGGCATGACGAGACCGTGGCAAGTCCTGGAGTCTTTTATACAATACCTGGAATTCCAGCGTATTATTTATCGTGGAGCACTAGCTACTACTAGAGGTCTGATACCAATCTCAGGTCCCCGGCGTCCATTCTCCAGCAAAAATGTTCTTTTCTGTGGCGATGCGGCAGGATTAACCCATCCCGTGAGTGGGGCAGGAGTATCGCAGGCTATAATATCCGGAGACATAGCAGGTAGAATGATCGTCAAAGCCATGACTACCAACACACCCGAAGTCCTCATGGATTACGATAATGAAATAGAAAGCCATTTTGGAAACGTTATGAGGCACGCTGTTTCAAAAAGAAAGCTTATGACAAATAGATGGGATAAACACGATTTTGAAGATCTGTGCCGGCAGTCCTGGATCGCGTATAAGGGATACAGAAAAAGAATAAGGACACAGATTAGGTAAAACAATTCATGTGTAATGTACATATCGAAGCTGATAACACACAATCGCATGGCAATGTCAGGGGTTTGCTAGAAAATGTCAGCGAATCAAAGTTACTTGAAAAGGCCTGGACCATATCTCGGTCTTTATTTGGAAACGTACTCTCCGCCCATATCCCGGGGCTTTTTGTGGTAAACGGGAGGAGGGGCGGATACAGAGCTGTTTCAATCACAGGAGATAACTGCGAACTAAAATGTGACCACTGCAAAGGAATGCTGCTTAAAAGCATGCATCATGTAAAGGATGGCAAGTCCTTAAGGAAGCTAGGCCATGAGGCTCATTCTAGAGGTGACAAAGGGATCCTAATTTCGGGTGGTTGTGACCGTGAGGGGAGACTCCCATGGCACACGTTTTTAGACGACATTAGATACCTCAAAACTCATACTGACTTGACGATCACTGTACATGCAGGAATAGTGGATGCGGACACTGCTCGGGAACTGAAAGCTGCGGGGATTGATCAGGCACTGCTAGACATAATAGGAGATGATGCCACAGCATCTCGGATTTTCCATCTCCGGAATGGAATCAAGCCCATAATAATGACCCTTGAAAATCTTACTAAAGTAGGCATCTCGACTGTACCGCACATTATCTTCGGGCTACATTACGGAGAAGAAAAAGGCGAAAGGGCGTCACTGGAGATGCTAGGAAATTATCTCATCGAAAAGTATGTTGTGGTAGTATTGATGCCTTTGTCAGGCACACCCATGGCCTTGGTTAAACCTCCGCAAGTCGAACGCGTAGCAGATTTCTTAGCGGAAGCTCGTATAAGGTACCCGAGGCTTAAGGCGGCTCTTGGATGTGCTCGTCCTCGCGGAAATTATAAAAAGCGCCTGGATTTATTGGCGGTTAAAGCTGGTGTAAATGCTATAGCCATTCCTTCGGACGAGGCTCTCGAATATGCGTCTCAAAGAGGACTTACCATAGTCACTCGGGAATGGTGTTGCTCTTTAGACTAAAGAAAGGTTGACAGAGTCGAGAAATAGTTTGTTAGCTGTTGATGGATCTAATTCAAGCATCTACATTAATGACATGAGTGGTGAGCTTTTGAATGGCACCAGCTTTCCCACCTCAGTGAGGAATAATGGCGGTTTTTTGTATTCCTTTTGTATTCTAGCTTCAAGAAGTAGAATAGACTCTGGAAGACTTTTTGCGGCAACCACTTTAGAATGGAGGATGTGACTATGGCAGCATTAAAAGGAGGAATTTGTTGTGGGGTGTACCTTAATTAATGCTGGCGCCACTGAACTATGTGAGAGTCCAGACTGCGTAAGACTTTCTCTTGCGGCAGCAATGACACTTGGTTTTACCAAAGGTTGGTTTTTTCGGAATGCCAAGCTCGGCTGCATCAATCTACTGATGACCTACCGAGGTGGGTGCAAAGCAAACTGCGCCTTTTGCGGCCTTTCATCGGAAAAGAAAGGTAGTACTCCTGACCGCAACTTTATCCGCGTTCCGTGGAAAACCTATAAGACTACAGATGTCTTGACAGCCATCGAAACTGCGCCTGACCATGTGCATCGGGTCTGCGTATCTATGATCACCCACCCTGCTTGCCGAAAGGATGTTATAAAGCTGTGCGCTGAGATTCGCAAACGGACTGATATGGGGATATCTCTGCTCATCTCTCCCTCCATACTGAAAAGGGAAGACTTGAAAGACATGAAGCACGCTGGCGCTGATCACATTGGAGTAGCCATTGACGCAGCCACGCCTCATTTATTCGAAAAGCTAAGAGGGAAAACAGTTGGCGGCCCCCACAGGTGGCAGAGATATTGGAAATGCTATGGGGAGAGTTTAGAAATCTTTGGCAAAGATCGCGTCGGAGTGCACCTCATTTGCGGGCTTGGTGAGACTGAAAAAGAGCTTGTCATGACCATGCAAAGGGCTCGCACAATGGGCGGAAGCACACACCTGTTTTCGTTTTTTCCAGAGATGCATTCCGCGATGGAGAAAGTTTCCCCACCTCCTGTGAGCCAATATAGGCGAATTCAACTCGCCCGATATCTCATTGACCATGACTTGACGCGAGTTGAAAAAATGGAATTCGATGATAAAGAGAGAATTAGAAGCTTTGGGATTGGCGAAGCCCAACTCCAAACCATTGTATGGGCCGGTGACCCGTTTCAGACTTCAGGGTGTCCAGGAAAAGACGGAAAAGTAGCTTGCAACAGACCTTATGGGAATGAAAAACCAGGCTCAGATATTAGGAACTATCCGTTTCCTCCCGACTCAGAGGATTTAAAAAAGATAGCAGAACAGCTCTGCAGCTATTCCTGAAATGGGCTAGTGCTCAAGCAAGTGTAGCTCTTTCTATCGCCTGTCGAAATTAACAGCGAATTGGTTGCTTGATTCTGCCTGTCATTTCGACCAACTTACGTGACTAGGATTTCAGAACGGAAGAATTTCAAATAAAAGTGTGATCCCGGGAAGAGGGTCCCCAATCAAGCCTAGCATGGCATTAATAAGTGTTTGTCATGGCGAGGAGGCGTAAGCCGACATGGCAGCTCCATCCCTCGAGCGATTGAACGTGGACTGACTCTGACAGGCTAAACCACATCTTGTTGCAAAACCGATCTATTCAGACGGAAATTTGGAAACAGTCATATAAATAGAGGCTGATGTAAAAATTTAAAGAAAAATGAAAAGCCCGAACTAGCGGGCTTTGTGACTGATACCAGACTAAAATTTATTGTTCAAAGAGCTTAATGCTGATTCCGTTGGGATCATTTATAGAGGCATAAGTCACACCGTCTCGATAGCCTTGGGTTTCAACGAAGGTTATGCCCTTTCGTTTTAATTCCTCAACAGAGCTTGCTAAATTTTTTACCTTGAAGCTCATTCCAGAGACCCCGCCAGCCAAAGGGCCTGCCTCTGTAAAACGGTTATGACATATCTCCAGCTTGTAAGGGGTACCCTCTTTTTCCATACACACCTTATCAAGTCCACCACTGAAGCCCTCAGCTTGCTTGAATCCAAGTTTTGTATAGAAATTAATTGTACGTTCGGGGTCAGCAGTAGGTATGCCTATGGTCAACGGATAGTTGTCAAGGGATGCTCTTGAAACACTTGCGGATTCGGCTTCTGTGTTATGCGCTATGAGTAACCCGAAGGCAACGAGGAACATGATGGAGCAGGTAAAACCTAGAAAAAGCCGTCTTGCATGGCCAGCCGGCAGCTTCGTTTTCATCCAACCTCCTTAACCTCTTCAAACCAATTGCAATATAAAAACCTTCCCCTAAAAGGCAAAAACGAATATACACGAAATATTGACAAAAATCAAGGAATAAAGCTCAGTAAAGGGAAGTAAAAGGGGATCTCTTTGGCAGTCGTTTGTGCAACAGGTAGTCAAGGGCCGTTTTAACTACAGGGTCTGACTCAATGTCAGCTGCTTTTATGGCTCCTATCCTTGGTGCCGGGTCGTGGGAAGATTCTTCAAAAATAACATCAGGGTCAATACCCTTCCCCTCGATATCACGACCGTCTGCAGTATAATAGTGCGCAGTGGTAAGTCTAAGGGCCAGGCCGCCGCTCAGAGGAAAAACGCCCTGAACAGAGGCTTTGCCAAATGTTCTTTCGCCGATCACCAAAACGTTTCGCATTCCCTGAAGCGCGCCTACTAACACTTCAGACCCACTGGCCGACCCTTTGTTTGCCAGGACTACAATCGGTCCTTCGTATATCGACTCTGTATCGGAACTGTAAAACTCCCTGGTAACGTGCGGATTCCTCCCTTTGAGAGAGGTTAGCTTTCCCCCAGCCTTAAAAAGTCCTGCTGTTCTTATGGCTTCTTCGAATAGCCCACCTGGGTTGTCCCGAACATCTAGTATAATGCCTCGCAACGACCCAGGTGAACGCCCCTGGAATCTTGCCATTGCGCGCATCAATTCATCGCTCGTGTTTTCTTGAAAGTTCACTATTCTTATATAACCTATACCGTGGGAAAGGATGATTCCGCGTACAGGCGCAATGCGGATCAACTGTCTTCTCATCTTGATTCGTTTCAATTTGTTACTCTGCGCAGACTCAACCAATACGGTAATAACAGATCCAGATGGGCCTCTCACCATAGAAAGGACTCTAGGAAGCGGCACACCCTGGAGTTGATGCCCGTCGATTTCAAGAATGGTGTCCCCCGGCTTGATACCAGCCTTTTGGGCTGGCGAATCGTCGATTGCGGAAACCACTACGTACCGATCTTCCTTCGAGGCAACGACCATGCCGATGCCACCAAACTTACCAGACACGGCGATCTTAAGTTCATTGAGCATACCCTGATCGAGCAATGAAGAATTAGCGTCTAGTTCTTTCACTAGAAATCGTGTAGCTTCATCAAGCACATGATTGCAATTCACAGGACGCGTGGCACAAAGCTCATCTATACTATCTAAGAAACACTTTTCCGAGCTGTATTGGCAATCATGGAGACCGCTTTCATTTTCGGTGAATCCAGGCAACACGATCAGCTGTAATCGTTTCCAAACTGACTCTAATAATGACCTCATCGATACGGGAGAAACGTAGTACTGCTCAATCATATCAACTACTTGAGATAAAATCTCCTTTGAGTTGGGCCCCTGGATTGTGCTCACGGTTGCCTCTCCCACTTCTTTGGTGAGTTCCCGTGATCGGAGGTCTTGAGCGATAAAAAAATAGCTTCTGGAATCGTTATTTGAATAAGCTAAACGCGCGCCAATAGATGTAGCCGGTGATATGGTTACAAATAATAGAGCTAGGAGCACAAATAGGCTTACGCGACAAATCATTATTTTTTCTCAAGCCAGACACATTTTACTTTGATTATCTAACATTCATCGGTAATGTTATAAATCTCCATGAGTTAAGATTGATTGGAATTGTTTGAACAACTCATCTGTATCCCACTTTATAGAGACCTTGATCACGAGGCGAGTCCGGCGAGTAATGGGAGCGATGTCGCTCCTGCGGATCAATGGTACCCATAAAATTTCGTCATGATAGACCACCAAGGGATACAAACCTCGTAAATGGAGTGGAATCTTGGCCTCGATCAGGAACTTTTTTATCTTTCTCTGTCCTGGAAATCCCCAGGGTCTCATACGGTCACCTGGTCTAGGCCCTCGGACACACAAAGGAAACGCAATTTGTTCCGCATCAAAGTAAACAGAGGCGGGATTTTTGAAATTTACACAGACGCCTTTCAAATCGATAACCTCAAACCGTAATTGCGCCTTAATGTAGGGGATATCGACGGTGCACGGGGAATCAACCTCTAGCACATAACTTTGCGCCGGAACCACCTTTTTTTGCTGGTAAATGAAGATGGATTCATAAATCCGTTGTACCTGAATGCCATGCGGGAGATTTAGGCAACCGGAGGGTTGCTGTCGGGTGAGGAGTCTCTCTACGAGAAGAAGATGAGACTGTCCAAATCTGGACTCTCTTTCGGCAACCCTATAGAGTGCTTTCATAAGAACTCGTCTTGATACAGCTGTAGGCGCTTCCAATAACTTTTTCCTGTCTAAATGAAGACAGTCCTCGTGAATCAATACTGCCCCCTTATACAATTGTCGGACCATATCTTCTACAACTTGGTTTTCCTGACGAAGGACCTCTATCGTGCGATGAACTGAATTTTGAAAACCCTCGAAGCCCTTTTTAATAACTGGAAAAACTCTATTCCGAATAAAATTGCGTTCCGTCGAGTCTTCGAGGTTTGTAGAATCGACAACGTATGAAATATTTTCCTTTTTTAGAAACGAAAGGATTTGTTTTTTCGTAACACCTATTAGAGGCCGGACGATGTTACCTCTTACAGGCGGGATGCCACATAGTCCTTCTACGGAGGAGCCTTTGAATAAGCGGATGAAGAAAGTCTCGATTTGATCGTCAACATGATGGCCCACAGCAATTACTGGCACTCCAGCCTGTTTGCGAGTACGTTCCAGAAAATCATACCTTAGACGTCTTCCTGCCTCCTCTATACTAATTCTTTTGGAAAAAGCGTACTCGCTTACACAACCTATTTCTGAACGATACTCCAATCCTAATTTGTCAGCCAGTTCGCAAACAAAGCAGGCATCATTAGACGATTCAGGTCGTAACGCGTGATCAAAGTGAGCCACAATGACTCTAAATCTTTGATCTTTTGAAAGCCTGACCAAGGCATGAAGCATAGCCACCGAGTCAGGGCCTCCTGAAACCCCGGCAACGACCCCAGTACCCCCGGGAATCATACTATACTCCGAAATTGTAGCCCGCACATTATTGATGAAACTGTTCATGGCGCACGACCTCTGGATACCAAAACGCAAGCCTCATAACCATCACCATTAACTTCTAAGCGACGTATTTTTCTTATGCCCTATTCGGCATCACTCTACAATGGGGACAAAAGTTGTGAATCTGGTAAATCTACATTCGCTAGGTGCCGTAAAACATGGTCCGGCAACAACTGTTCTTGAGAAAGGGTCAAAATATGTGAGATACTGTATAGGCAACTGACCAACCACCTTGTCATGCGTTTAAACGGCTCGTCTTAGGGAGTTCGAAACATGCTGCCAAAAACAATTCTATTTCCCACAGACTTTTCGGAAAATTCAGAGTCTGCACTTCGCTGGGCAATAGAGCTAGCCCAGGCCTTTGGTGCAGAACTCATCATTCTCCACGTGGTCAATTCTTCGACCATTGGCTATCCCTCTTTAGAGAGAGGGGTGCCAATAGACATTCAGTCAATATTAGCGACAATACAAGAATCAGTTAACCAATCTCTAGAAATTCTGGGCAAAAAATGCGAAGAATCAGGCCTAAGCGTTCAAACCGTGTCCAGGCTTGGATTTCCAGCCCAAGAAATCGTGAGAGTGGCTCAGGAAAGCAGAGCAGGGCTTATCGTCATGGGGACTCATGGATGGACTGGTTTCAAGCACCTAATATTGGGGAGTACCGCTGAGAACGTGGTCCGAACGGCCGCATGTCCAGTACTCACGGTAAGATCACGAAACGATCAATAACAAGGAACGAGTTCATAATAGCCATTAGTATTAGAACAAGTCCCACGGGGTTTTCTAAATGGCTACCCCATAGGGGGTCTCGAAACTAAAAGCGGAGTCCGCTCATGTTTTCGGCCTGTGATTCGCACGGAGTTATAATATAGGGTCTCACAGCGAGAGATGAAAATAGAGGAGATTTTCACCTAAAAATGGCATTACAGGAAGAGAGACCCTGGATCAACTCGTGGCTGGCCTCAATTAGTGTTCGTCATAGAGAGAAGGGACTAAGCCGACAGGGCAATCCTAGACTTAGCTATATTCAAAATGAACCAACCAGTCAAAACGCATGGCGCTAAATAACCGATCCGTCTCGACATAAATTTAGAGAATAGGCATAACGTAACCTAATATTACCATTATCATTCCGACAAACCAAAAAGATTAAAGGCATTTCTAGTTGTTATTTCGGCTATAGTGTTCAAATCAGCTCCGTGCAGTTCAGCAACTTTTATTGCCGTGTAGATCAGATGAGACGGTTCATTGTGTTTGCCTCGCAACGGCTCTGGTGCAAGGAACGGACAATCTGTTTCCAGAAGAATTCTTTGCAGAGGCAATTCCCTTACTATTTCCCTGAACATACCATTTTTCCTATACGTAATAGTCCCTGGGACAGATATGTAAAATCCAAGTTGAAGAGTACGAAGAGCGTCTTCCTTAGAGCCAGAGAAACAATGTATAACTCCGCCTTTTGGAAAAGGGCCAAATTCTTCTAGAATGGCCAAGCCCTCTTCATAAGCATCTCTTAAATGGATGACGACCGGAAGTTCGAGATCTTTGGCCACAAGGAGTTGATCTTGGAAAGCCGTTAGTTGTTTATCGCGAGGTGAAAAGTTTCTAAAAAAATCAAGCCCTATCTCTCCATAACCAACTATCTTGGGATGTTTGGCCAGCTTGCGCATCTCGTTTAGAGTGTTATCAGAGACCAAGCTCGCATTGTGAGGATGATATCCAATACAAGCGTAGGTTTGCTCAAATTTTTCAATTATATTCAACATGTTCCTTGCATCTTCGAGGTCGATACCAACACTCACAATCCAATTAACACCGACAGAGCTAGCTCGGCTGATTACTCCATAGGGATCCTGGACCAATGGTTCCATCTGCAAGTGGGCATGTGTGTCTATCAAACTAATTTTTTCTCGTAAGTCCTTACTAGAAAAAACTGGTGACTCTACAATAGTTGTCATTATATCTCCTTAACGGCCTAACCGGGCAAGGCAAATCCCGCTATGAAACTGATCCTTTCCCATAGAAATTTAGCAGGATACTACGATTACCAGCTGTGCGGTGCATAGAAAAGTCGTTCATTCTCACGCATGTGTGATTCCAATGTACTCGTTGCTCTATCTAGACAGGCATGGCGAATCTGAAGTCCCTGCTTGAGTGCCTTATGACGAGGCATCGTACAATCCACCTATCCTACTACAGCAAGCATCTTAAGGCAGCTTGATCAGTCACCACAAACCTTAAATGGGTAACCCTGCATTCTCCATAGATCTAGTAAACAAATACATAGTAGCAACAGTAAATTTTACTCGACCTATGTGAGGAATTTTGGATCTAGATGCCTCTCTGTTAGTGCAGATATTGACTGTTGGGCTCAACCGGGATGCGCGCCAAAATGGACTTGATAACATCAGGTTCAATAACACTCATTTGGGTATCAGAATCTATTCTATTTTCTATGTAATTCACCAAAGCCTCAAAGTCATTTTTGGAAACAATGGGTAATCGTTCAGACCTTTCAGGCCCTGCGTAATCCAATGCTGTGAAATTCCCCGTATGAGGGTCCACTTCGCCTGATATTTGAACTACTTCTACGTTGTTACCGTAGGCATGCCTACCTATTATGGCGAGCCCACGGCTTCGTGAGAAATACAGAATCGCTACCTTGTATATCCCAGAGGACTGGAAAAGCTCAAAAGGATTCATTTGCCCTTCCATGCATAGCATTCTTCACCGCCTGAAGTTACTTTGTCCGTAACCACTTTTAATGGAATTTAGCCTCAGGTTCCCGTAAAGTCAATCTGAAGATGCCAAGCCGTAAAACACAACTTTCTGATACACCGGTAGGCAAAATATGTTATATAATTTTTTAGGGGCAACAAATGTCAAAGGAGGCTAAGTTATATGATGAATAGCCTCATTGTGAATTCAGGACGATAACAGGCAAACCCCACTAGTCGGTATCAACACAATAGGATGTGATGGACGCAATCCTCGTAAAGGAGATAACCAGCCAATCATTGACAAAAGGTCGTTAAACGACCATGAAAACAAACTCACTAGCCTTTACCAAAGTATTTTTTCGTTGTAAAAGGCTCGGTCTGAAACTGCAAAGGCAATTTTCGGTCCAAGCTACTGCGACAATACCTGGAGCGGATCAGAGGTGGTTGCAGTGGCTAATCAAGCTGCAATAACAACCATGAATAAAGCTAGATTAGAGCACCATCTGCAGCTGCACGTAGCCAAGGTTGGTGGCGAACCTTTTTCTTATCTTCCTAGAATACGTGGCGATTGCAGTATAAGACGCGTATCCACTCGTGGGAGGTCATCATGAAACGGGTTTTAGCTGGGCGCTGGGGCAAGAGTGTCATACGGGGGCTTAATGAAACAGGCGCGGCTGCTAGCCGGCTTGGCGAGGACATTCCGGAAACGCGCCACTTCCCGGACAATGTCATCGCCCTGATGAGCGGCAAGGGTTTCCTACAATTCGAAGAAGAATTCGACTTTGTACCGATGATAACAGAATACGTACAGCAAATCCAATCAAATTACTGCTGTGGAAAATGTATAACCGGTATCAAGGGCTCAAAGCTTGTTCTCCTGACCCTGGGTAGGATTATGCGGGGAGAAGGAAAAGAAGGAGATTTAGAAATTCTTGCCCAGATGGCCGAAATCCTAAATGACGCTGCAAAATGCTCTGTTTGTCAGAGTGCCGGCGAGCTTTTACTCGACGGTCTAAAATATTATCGATCGCATTTTGAAAGAGCTATGACTAAGGGGGTAACTGAGGGACGAGTCACCTACCATGGAAGCATTTCTGCGCCGTGTATGAATACGTGCCCGTGTCGGATCAACATCCCGGGCTATGTGGAGATGCTCCAAGAGCTGAGATACGCTGAAGCCTTGGCAATTATTCGTGAGGAGATGCCATTTCCTGGTATAACTGGTCGTATTTGTCCGGCTCCGTGCGAAAAAGCGTGTAGTATTGCGAACATGGGTGACGAGGCTATTCCCATTAGAACCCTCAAACGAGTGGCAGCCGACTATGAATTTATCCATCAGCTAGAACCACCGCTTGAGAAATTGGAATTAAAAGGGGAGCATGTTGCCGTAGTGGGAGGTGGCCCCGCCGGTCTATCAGGTGCCTACTACCTCAACAGGCTTGGTCACCCCGTGACTGTTTACGATGAATTGCCTAGCCAGGGAGGAATGGTGGCTGTAGGAATTCCGCCATACCGACAGCCTCGCGACGTTTTAAAACGAGAAATAGATATCTTACGTGATTTGGGCATCATAATCCAATCTGGCAGACTCGGAAAAGATTTCACTCTCTCAGACCTTTTTGGCAAAGGATTCAAGGCTGTGCTGTTGGCCATGGGGTCTCATAAATCAACCCCCATGGGACTAAAGGGGGAGAATGAAGGCATACAAGGAGTATTTTCAGGGGGAATAGATTTCCTAAGAGCCATAAATCTAGGGTATAACGTCACCTTAGGAGAACGTGTTGTTATAGTGGGGGGAGGAAACACTGCCATTGATTGCGCAAGGACTTGCGTGAGAATGGGAGCGACAAAAGTGTCAGTGATTTACCGTCGTAGCATGGAAGAAATGCCAGCTGATCCCATGGAAGTAGAAGATGCCCGCGAGGAAGGAGTAGAGTTCTACTTTCTTACTCAACCCGTTGAAATAATGCACGATCAAGGGAAAATGGTTGGTCTAAAATGTGTCAGAATGGCGCTCGGGGAATCAGACACATCGGGCAGGAAAAGGCCTATTCCCATAGAAGGTTCAGAATTTGAATTTGCTGCAGATACGCTTATTCCTGCCATAGGGCAGACATCAGACCTGAGTTGTCTGACCAGAGGAGATGGCGTAGAAATAACGCGAAGAGGCACAGTTAAGATAGATCCACACACAATGCAAACAACGCGCCCCGGAGTTTTTGCTGCAGGAGACGCAGTTACAGGGCCTCTGACGGTAGTCCATGCCATTGCGGGAGGCAAAAGAGCTGCCAATATGATCCATAGGTACTTACGGAATGGCGTGTGCAAGCGGTCAGAAAGCGAATGGATGGACGATCTGATAACTGAAATCGAAAAAGATCACGGCACATTGGTAACAGCTAGAGCACCGGGTAGAGAACCAACTCGTTCCACTAGGTCAAAACTTGATATCGAAGAACGCGTCTCGAGCTTTAGAGAGGTTGATTCAGGTTTGACCCAGCGGAGTTCAGTGATTGAGGCAAGTAGGTGTTTGAGATGTTTTCACTTAATTCTAGTGGCCCTCAAGGCTTAAAAATGATCACCAGAATGCTGTTAGACGCAGCCCACGAGGATTGAAAGATGCCGGTTCTCTTTATTGACGGAATGGAAGTAAACGCATCTGAAGGCATGACCATTCTAGAAGCGGCAAGTAGAGTAGGAATATGGATACCCACCCTCTGTTACTATCCAAAGATAAGTCCTTCAGACTCTTGCCGAATGTGTGTCGTAGAGATTGATGGCATTGATCGCCCAATGACCGCGTGTAACACCGTGGCCCAAGAAGGGATGATTGTCAAAACAGATACGCCTCGAATCCGAAAAATTAGGGAAGAGGTAATGAGATTAGTCCTAATGGATCATCCGCTTGAATGTCCTGTGTGCCCAGCTGCAGGCGAATGTGAGATCCAACTATTGACCCATCGTTTGGCGCTTAGTGAACAGCCCTATGCCATGGAGAGGAAGACATGGCCTATTGTACGAAACTGGCCAATGATCCAATACAATCCCAATCTCTGCATAACTTGTCTCCGGTGTGTAAAAGTGTGTCATGAAGTAATAGGGGCCAGTGCTCTTAGTCTCAAGGATGTTGGCTACAATGCCAGAATAACCACCAAGGATGGCGGAATCCTGAACTGTGAATTCTGCGGCGAATGCGTTGAGGCTTGCCCTACCGGAGCGATGTCCTACAAAGAATCTAAGGGATGGGCGAGATCTTGGGAGCTTAGAAAGACGCCTACCATATGTCCGCTATGCTCCGCTGGCTGCCGCCTTGAAATCAACGTAAAAGGCCAAAATATATTCCGAATTACTACTGACGAAACCTCCCACAACAACGGGACACTTTGCGTGGGTGGACGTTTTGCTTACGATCTTATCCAAAGTCCCGACCGACTCACTGCGCCTCTCATTAAACAGAACGGTCAGTTTCAACCGGTGTTTTGGGATCAAGCGGTCTCTTACACCGCCATGACTCTAAAGAAAATCATAAATGAATCAGGACCTGATAGCATTGCCGGACTAGCCTCGCCTCGTCTAGCAAACGAGGATTGTTATGCTTTCCAGAAATTTTTCCGGACAGTAATCGGTACTAACAATATTGACAGTGAAGCTAGATTCACATTTCTGCGCGTGCTTCGAGCCCTTGAAATTACTTACGGAAATCCGGTTTTTTCTAGAGGCCTGGAAGATCTGCTGGCTGCAGATACGTTTGTGATTGTGGGGACAGACCCTGTTCACGAGACGCCAGCCTTGGGCTGGAAGATAAAACTTGCTGCCAGAAAATTTGATAAAAATGTTATAGTTGTCAATCCGTGTCAAACAAGTCTGGACAAATTTGCGCGAATGAGGCTTCGAATTAGGCCATATTCAGAAAGCGAACTGATTCTAGGTTTAATGAAAGTTATTCTTGATGAGAATCTCTGGGACCACAAGTTTGTGAGAGATCGCACCGTCAATTTCCTGCCAATGAAGAATCTAGTTGATAAAATACCTTACTCAGCTGTGACGAGGCGGACAGGACTGTCTCTAGAGTCTATCCAAGAAGCAGCGCGTCTTATCGCCCAGGCTTCCAGCCTGGCTATCATATTTGGCGGTGATGTCATACTTCACGAAGACGGTCTGCCATGCGTCATGAACATCATGAATCTAGCCTTTCTCACCGGAAATGTAGGTGAAACTACGGGAGGTGTGTATCCAATCTATGAGAAAGGCAACATGATTGGGCTGGCCGATATGGGGGTGATGCCTGAGTACATGCCTGGGTATCAGGACTTGGCTTTGGTCAGGGGTATTTTTGAGAAGAAATGGGGTAAGACTCTTCCTTATTCCCGGGGCAGAACAGCAAACGAAATTGTAACCGGAATAGAAACTGGTGAGATCAGAGCACTATACGTAGTAGGAGCAGACCCCCTGACAGATTATCCCAATGCGGGACGCTGGGAGCACGCATTAAAAAAATGTGAATTTGTGGTTGCCCAAGACATTTTTCTTTCTCCGTCAGCGAGAATGGCGCACTGTGTGTTTCCCGCGTGCTCATATGCAGAAAAAGACTCTACGATGACAAATATCGAGCACCGCCTGCAGCGTCTCAGACAAGCGATCCCGCCTATGGAGCCCACAATGCCTGATTGGTGCATATTAGAGGCCATTGCAGGAGAATTGGGATCTTCCATGGGATATTATAGCGTGCAAGATGTGTTCCATGAAATCACGGAGACTGTTCCGCTTTACAAGGGGTTGTCTTTTGAAAAAATACCGGATGATGGCATAATCCTTGATCCGCAGCGCATCCCTAGGCAACGCGGTGCGGGAAAAAGGCTCCTATCTTTCGCGCCGGTGCGGACAAGAGAAGAGTCGCAGGCTATGGTCAAGGCCTATCCTTTCGAACTCATGATTACGAGCTCCATGTACCATTTCGGCTCAGTGACTACTCGATCCGCAAATCTCCTGAAATTATGTCCGCACGGCTACGCAGAACTCAACAAGAAAGACGGCCTGGATTTTGGCTTAACAGATGGGGACGTGGTAAAGATAGAATCTGCAAGTGGAAGTCTGGAGACGCCCGTTATCCTGACCGACAGGTTCCCTAGGGGTTTGATCTTTCTCCCCGTTCATTTTACAGAACTAGGGGTATATCGTCTTTTCGACGAAAACACTAATGTATGCCGAGTTAAGATCTCGAAAAAAATTGGTTAGTAAACTGACTAGGAGGGAAAATTCGTGACGTCGCCCCGTTAATAGGATCTAATACCTAATGCGGTCTTAGTAATAGATCTTTTCTGTAGGTAAAAAAAATGTCAAGTAACCAGAAGTGAAAAGCATTATGGAGACATCAGCACATAGAATCCCGAAATAACGCTCGACAGCTATAAAATATATGTGGACTTGCAATGCAATGTTATGTAAGGCACGGTATGAAAGGAGGCCATTAACATGTGTGCTGCTGAGACACCTAAGCGTTCGGTACTCGTTGTAGATGACGAGCAAATTGTCCAGGAAAGCGTCAAGAGAATCCTGGAACAGGAGTTCGACGTACACAGCGCCATGAGAGTAGATCAAGCACTGGATTTGCTTAATAGACATTCCTATGATCTTGTACTGACTGATCTCATGATGCCGGACCGCAGTGGTCTTGATGTTGTGGAGGCAATAGCTAGAGATCATCCTGATACAGGGGTTGTAATGTTTACTGGTTTTGCCACGGTTGATACGGCCGTTCAGTCTATGAAATTGGGTGCTTTGGATTACCTCCCCAAACCATTCACACCTGACGAACTCTTAGAAACATGCTCCAAAGCTTTGGCTACTGTTTCCAAAAAAAGATCCGATCGCGAGTTGGAACGCCTGTTTGAAAACGCTGAGAGGGCATTACGGTCAAGCCTAGATCTGCAAGAGATCCTAAGACTCATCTGCTCAAGCGTGGTTAACCTATTCAAATTAAAAGGGGCGTATGTGCTGATCCTACGAAAAAAAGATCGAACACTGGAACTTGCTTCTCATTACGGGCTAAGTGATGAATATATCAATAAAGGCGTACTCAGCAGTGACAAAAGCATCGCTGAACTCTTTGAGGACGAACAACCCATCCACGTTCTCGAAAAAGACTTTGATAGCAGACTCCAGTTTCCTAATGAGGCTAGGAAGGAAGGTATCGCCTCTCTTTTATCCATTCCTCTCAAAATTGACCAGACAGTATTGGGTGCGCTGCGTATCTACACGAGTGAGCCTAGAATGTTCAGCTCAGAAGAGATGGACCTCCTCCTCAAATTTGCCGACAAAGCAGTTCATGCTCTTGAAAACGCTATGGCCTATGCCAATGTCAGGAAGGATATCGAAGGACTAAAAAAATACATACCGGAAACTGTAACAAAACATATTACTAAGGAAGCGTAAGCCCTTATTTAAAGACACAGTCTTGCCGTCTCTTTTGTTATCTTCACAATTCTAAACAGATTCTGGAGAGGAGATCATGGATAAAAAAAAGGCCAACATCCTGGTGCTCGACGATGAGAAGGTTGTCCTCGAAAGTGTTTCGCGTGTATTGGAAGATGAGGGATATCGTGTCGTGACCTGTCAGCGGGGACAAGAGGCCATGGAAGCTCTGAAAAAAGAACGATTCGATATTCTCATGACCGATTTAAAGATGCCGGGGATGGACGGATTACAGGCCATGGAAGCCCTTCTGGGGATAGATCCAGACCTGTCAGTCATAATGTTTACCGCCTATTCTACCGTAGATTCTGCCGTAAAGGCCATGAAACTGGGCGCTGTGGACTACATCCGAAAACCATTCACGCCGGATCAGCTCTCTGAATTGGTAGCAAAAGTCATGGCAGAAAGAAAGGAGCGGTTCGAGAAGCGATACCGAGAAGATACCTTCGCAGAGGTGATAGACGCAATCAGCTCAACCCTAAATCTCAAAGAAGTCCTTGACCTCATTGTGCAGGGGGTTGTTAAGGTTATGAAAGTCAAGGGCAGCACGCTGAGTCTCCTTGACAAGAAGCGAGAAAAACTAAAAATTTTTGCATATCACGGCCTTAGCAAGCAATATGTAGATAAAGGACCCCTTGAGATATCGAAAAGCCTCTCTGAAACCATCCTAAGCGGAAAACTCGTTTGGATCGAAAACGCCGTATCTGACCCCAGAGTTCAATATCCAAAAGAAGCCATGCGAGAGGGCATTGCATCGATCTTGAGCGTACCACTCATAGTTCGAAATAAGGTGATAGGAGCATTACGTGTCTATACCTCTGAACCTAGATCCTTTACGGACGATGAAACAAGATTTCTGTATGGCTTTGCAGAACAAGTGGCCCTGGCCATCGAAAATGCTAAGTCATATCAGGACGTTAAAGAAGAGCTGGAAACCATGCGCGACGATCTCTGGGATTACTTTGATAAAAACGGCTGGATGTAAGTTCTAGTTTTTCCCTATGAAAGCTTTCTCTGACTAGAAACATAATAAAACTAATAAGGAGGCCGAATCAGACAAGTTTTAGTGCAGGGCGTGAAAAGTTGGGTCGGAATATTCTCCAGACCTCAGCAAGGCAACAGTCATTTGTTCACCATTAGAAGACAGCGTCTAAAGAGACCAGGGACTGTGCTATGCCAAGCAAATTAGAGGATTCTACAAAAACAGCAGGGCAAGAAGCTCCTAATCTCAACAATTCTTCAGATCAAGGTCCAAGACCCAATGAAAGTGATGGGGCTCGGAAAGAAGACTATGCTTCAGACCGGATTTCTAAAATTGATTTCATCATGTCTTATCAGATAGCGCCAAAGGCTAGATTCTTTGCTTCCCTCAAAAACAGGATACTAGTTAGCACTCTCCTTGTTGTCATAGGTGCTGTGGTGGTGATGGGCATAATACTTCAGCTGACCATTTTTCCAAAACTGCGGGGGGACGCCAACATCATTAGCAATTTAAAAATGCTACACCTAGGGGCTAGCATCGCGATCATAGTGTTGAGCTGGCTTTTTATAGAAAGGATTTCGAAGACCATTGCATCCCCGCTGCTGGAGCTGACTAAACGGGCAGACGAAATCAGCAGAGGCGCAGCCCCACGGACTGAGACTCTAAAGCGAGGTTCCGATTCGACCTGGAGTCATAAGGACTCTCTGGTTGATGAAGCAGCGGAAGACGAAATAGAGAGACTTACGAGATCGTTCGATCGCATGCTGACACATCTTAAGGCGTCAGAGATGATGCTCCGAGAATCAGAAGAAAAGTACCGCTTTCTCTTTGACAACGGCCCTTCTCCGGTATTTGTCATCGATGCTGAGACCCTTCAAATTCTCGATGTGAACGCAATGGCTGAGGAGGAATACCAGTTCAATCGGGATGAACTCCTTAACATGACATTCTCAGACTTGGGTGCGCACACCAGCAAAGCTGACACAAATGACAACATCCGCAAGCTACTAACGTCAAATAATGAAACGCCTATGCCGGTCATCCAGCATAAGAGGAAGGACGGCTCAATTTTTATGGTAAACCTTCATGCACGGCAGACCCGCTTTCGTGATCGACCTGCCATTATTGCCGCAGTATGGGATGTCACAGAAACTTTAGAAAAACATGCTAAGTTGATACAAGCGGGCAAGATGGCAACCTTAGGTGAAATGGCGACGGGCATCGCTCACGAGTTGAACCAACCCCTTGATGTGATTATGCTTGGGTGTGATTTCATTGGTAAGCGCATAAAAAGAGGACACAATATCAATATAGAGGATCTTAAGTATGTAACAGAAGAAATAAGTTCCAGCGTTCTAAGGGCCTCAAAAATAATCAACCATTTGCGACAATTTGGTCGCAAGACAGAGGAAACCATGAATCCAGTGGATGTTCGAGACGCCATAACCAACGTCTTCGGATTGTTGGGGCGGCAGCTAGAGGCGCGGGGCATCCAATGGGAGCTAGATTTTCCAGAAAACGTTCCAAAGATTATGGGAGATCTTAACCGATTGGAACAAGTCTTCATCAACTTGGTGCTCAATGCCAGGGACGCTTTGGTCGATGGCGAAAACAAACCAGAGGCCAGCGGAAAAATACCTAAAAAGATAAGCATAAAGTTATTGGTAGAGGCCGAATGTCTGGTGGTGCTAGTATCAGATACGGGGCCGGGAATTCCAGAAAATCTACTTGATAAAGTCTTTAACCCCTTTTTTACAACCAAAAAGCCAGGTGAGGGTACAGGGCTCGGATTATCAATCTCATACGGTATAGTTAGAGACCACAAAGGTACAGTAGAGGTGGACTCGAGTCCAGGCAATGGAGCCACATTCAGACTAACATTCCCTATACTTTCAATGGAGACATTTAATGGCAAAAATTCTTCTGGTTGATGACGAAGTAAGCATTCTAAACATGATGAAAATGACTTTGCAGATCGACGGATACGAAGTCCTGACCGCTACAAATGGGCCCGAAGCTCTAAAAATCTTTCATAATGAAGCTCCTGATGTCGTGCTGTTGGACGTGAGGATGCCAGGCATGAACGGCATCGAGGTGCTTGGTCGAATCAAAGAAATCAATCAAGATGCAGAAGTTATTATTATATCTGGCCATGGAGACATGGAAATGGCAGTAGAATGCCTCCGAAACGAGGCTTCTAATTTTCTGACCAAGCCAGTTTCAGATGAACTCCTCAGTCTTTCCATCAAGAGATCGTTGGAGAAAGTTGCGCTCAAAAAGAAACTGAAGCAATACACAAGGAACCTCGAAACCCTAGTAAGAGAGGCTAACCTAGAATTGGAACGTGCATACCAATTCAGAGAAAATATTATTGAAAACTCGCCTGACGCTATAGTGTGCATTCGCAAGGGAGGAGAGATCATTATCTTTAATTCAGCCGCTGAAAAACTCACGGGCTATAAGAAGGAAGAAGTGATCGGCAAAATGAACATAGTAGATCTTTATCCACCGGGGGTCGCACGAAAGATCATGAAAGACCTTAAATCCCCTGATTACGGAGGTAAAGATGTCCTACAAAAGAGACAGGTTTCACTAATAGATAAGGACGGGCAAGAAATACCGGTCTATATATCCGCTGCCATTTTATATGAAAACGGCATAGAAGCAGGCTCAGTGGGGATATTTACCGATTTACGGGAGAAGTTAAAGCTAGAAAAGCAACTGTTGCGTTCAGAAAAGCTATCATCGCTTGGAAAACTGTCTGCAGGTATCGCCCACGAAATTAATCAACCTCTTACCGGGGTACTGACCTTTGCTCATCTTCTTCTCAAAAAATTCCAGCACGACGAACAGACCAGAAAAGACTTGGAGATCATAGTGCGTGAAACCACTAGGATTAGAGGCATTGTTCAAGGTATTTTAGATTTCGCGCGCGAAATGCCAATGCAAAAGAAACCACGCATAATTCACGAGATATTGGACCAAACATTGCAAATCATCATCCATCAGCAGAAATTTTTTGGCATTACGCTGGTTAAAGAATATGCTTCTGATATGGGCCCAATAGTGGTGGACTCCAACCTCATGGAACAGGTTTTTATGAACATTATCCTCAATGCACTAGACGCCATGCACGGATCCGGAACTTTGACTATCAAAACAAGGGACCTTTCAGACGCAGTTGAGATTGATTTCCAAGACACTGGCGTAGGTATGCCTGAAGAAATACTGGACAAAATCTTCGATCCTTTTTTTACGACAAAGGATTCCACCGAAGGCATGGGTATGGGACTGGGACTAGCCGTTAGCTACGGCATTGTAAAGAACCACAATGGGGATATCTCAGTGACTAGCAAGGAGGGAGCAGGTACCACCTTTACGATTCGCCTCCCAAGGGAAACCCAGGGCGGCAGCCTGTGAGGATTTTAATTTTCATTGCAAGCGCAGCAACGCACTCCCACTCCCAGGCAGGAGCGAGATTGCAAGGCTTGGGATCGGCGCTATGACACAGGCCGTTAATGTAATCATCAATCTGATCGGAGACCGTGTTTTTATTTTTCTCTTTTGTGCGAATGGCAGCTCAAAAGACGCGATTTGCGTTTAATTTCGAAAAGTGATATAATTTTAACCTTTTATCACTCCCATGGGCCTAATTCGCGCTATCCTGGCTGCAAGGCCGGCCCGCTCGACAACATCTACCACTGTGCTGACATCTTTGTACGCATCTGGACATTCTTCTCGGAGCGTCTTGCGTCCAACCCAACGGGGATAAATGTCCTTCTCCTCCAGTTCTTTTTCTATTGATCTCCCGTGAGTTTTCTTGACAGCCTCACTACGAGACATGGTGCGACCCGCTCCGTGACATGCAGAACCGAAGGTCTCTCTTAATGAACCTGCTTTGCCAACCAGAATGTATGACGCTCTTCCCATGTCGCCGGGGATAAGGACAGGCTGTCCCGTGGATTGGTATAGGGCAGGAAGATCAGGATGACGAGCAGGAAGTGCTCTGGTTGCCCCCTTCCGATGTACACAAAGGCGTCGGCGTTGCCCATCGACCTCATGAGTTTCTATTTTCGCTATGTTGTGACATACGTCATATAACAACCTCATGCCCAATTCCTTGGGAGAAATCCCAAGAACCTTTAGCCAAACATCTCTCGCAAGGCACATCAGTATTTGTCGATTGGCAAATGCAAAATTTGCAGCAGCAGCCATTGCCGCTAAGTACTGTTTGCCAAGGGATCCTTCTATCTTAGTGCATGCAAGCTGTCTATCAGGAATATCGATACCCTCAGCTCTAACTGACTTTACCATCTTAGCTAAAAATTCATCGCATATCTGATAGCCGAATCCCCTGGACCCGCTGTGGATCATTATAGTCACGGCGTCTAGGGTTAGTCCCCATTGGCTCGCAATCGTGGGGTCGAAAATCTCCTCGATGAATCCGATCTCCATGAAATGGTTTCCAGACCCTAAGGTACCAAGCTGATCTTTGCCTCTTTCAAAGGCCCTTTCGCTCGCTGCATCAGGATCAGCCCCCTCAAGCTCTCCAAAATTTTCTATCATTTCTAGATCTGTTTCATCGCCCCACCCTTGGCGAACCGCCCACCTAGCTCCGCCCTTCATTACTTCAGACATGGATTTTTTCGTCAGTTTGATGCCGCCTCTTGATCCCACACCGCATGGTATATTGGCAAAAAGACCGTCAACGAGGCTTCGGAGATTAGGGGAAACCTGTGAGCGTGAGAGGTTAGTCACTGCTAGTCTAACACCGCAGTTGATGTCATAGCCCACACCTCCCGGAGACACTACCCCCTCTTCGAGATCAAATGCAGCTACGCCACCTATGGGGAAACCATAGCCCCAATGAACATCAGGCATAGCCAAGGATCGTCCCACGATGCCGGGGAGATGGGCCACATTATAAACCTGTTCGGCGCTCTGATCCTTCTCAATTTCAGAAATATTTCGAGCATCTGTGTAGATCATTCCGGGAACGCGCATCTTCCCAACCTTCGGAATCTCCCAGCGCACTTCATCTATCCGCCGGATCGTATATTTTTTTTGCGTCACTTTCTGCTCCTATGCCATTGATCCCTTGAATAACAAATAGTTGATCCCGAGATCATCATACGCTTGTAAAACGTCTAACCGTAGCTATTATGATCAACGAGGATACACATGCCCCTGCGATGCCAGACTCGGCAAAAAAAGGGCTGTATATTAATAAGGCAGCCGACGCAGCGAGTAGTTCCACATAATAAAAGGCACGAAAGAATGCGTCATCCCAGGCAGGCGTCTGCCAAACATGCTTTTTCACATAAGGCCATACCAGATATGTACAAATAGCAAACGATAAGGTGGCCGTAAGCATTCCAGCGACTACATCTAGGGGAAAGTGAGCGCCGACAAATATCCTGGAAAGGCCGATTAAAAAGGCAGCGGTCAAAATGAGTTTTCTCATACACGGAGAAGAACAGAAGCTGTAAAGAGTCAAAGCGACAGCCATCCCCGCGGCCGCGTGCCCTGACGGAAAAGTGCCGTACCTCAATACTGGCCCGACTATGTGGACTGTGTGAACAAGCTCCACTGGCCTAGCAATGGGAAAAAGAAATTTCAATCCTTGTACCAAAAAGGTGGCCACCAGCAACGCAGCCAAGCCTAGCGCAGTTATGCGAGGCCGATAAGCTACGAAGCACCCTAGGAAAACGCCTAATATATAACCGTCTCCCACAGTGGTCCACGCCAACCAAAAAGCGTCGGAGAAGTGTGAATTAAAGCCGTTCAAGAGGCTGAAAATCTGTTCATTATACAGAACTATTGCGATACTTAGCCCTGCCAAGACCATAACACAGTAAATTATCAAAGTTCGTGTTTCCTCGGACAAATCGTCTTCAAAAAATAATCGAGAAGACATAGGGAACGACCCTAGAGTGTAATTGAAAACAGGGGCAAATTCATGCTCATGGCGTCAGGCACAAGTGACCAATCTTACACCTAAAGACTTCTTTAGGATCATGGACGAGAACACAAGGATAAAGCTTTCATTTAATCATCCATAGCACAAAAGCGTTCTGTGTTTTTTATTCATGAGCTAGATATTATTAATTTTTTAGTCATTTAGTAACCATTTTTTAGAATTTCACAATTAAGCTTGCTCATATACAGAGTGGCCTCATCAATAATTTAATGTCGGTACCACAACCACGGAAAGACACGAGCAAAGCTCAGGCAATCACCAAAGGATCGCGCATAGGCTTTGCAAATCTCCGAGACTTATCTATACGTCAAATATGATTCGCACTACGTATTTACCGCCTCTATTCACTATCTTGAGACCATGGTAAGTAACTCCTTTTATCTCGAACTGGAGCACCTGGTCTTGGGAAACACGGCCGAAGGAAACTTTAGCCTCTAGGCTGGCATCAGAAATATGAAGAGCTTCGGCTTCAACAAAGGCTTTTCCGTTTACTTGATATTCGAACAAGAGCTCTCTAAGCCATTCTACCAGCAGTTCTTCGAGACTGGGAGCTTCCAGCTTCAAAACCCGATATTCATAATTGGATACAGCTACATCTCCACCAATGAGGTGAGACAATGCAGCCGCTGCATTAAAGAAAAGCTCTTCGAGAGTTAGACCTTGAACTTCGATTCTTAGATCTGCGGTGTGATCAAGAACTCTCCAATTTTTATTCTGCCTGTTGTGTCGAGATACCATTCACCGCACTTTTTAGATTGGGGAAGACGACCATGGCTGAAATCAAGGCCAGTCAACAGATTTCTCTAGACCGCTGTTTAAAAACTCGGTCGAGGTTGATCATCGTCATATTCCATGTTGGGAGGAGTCTAAGCCTAGTTATTGTCTCGATCTATAAGGTGTCAGTAACTGCTGTATGAAACAGACACAAAAAACGTACCATACTTATCGAAAGTCATTTCGCCGCTAATACTTTCAATTAAGTCTGCCTTGTGGATGGAAGCATACTTACTCATGTTCAGACAAGGAATCAGAACTGTCGTCGACTTCCTCCTCAGAAGCCTCGGCCCGTGCTACATCCACTACGTGTTCACCAGGTTCTAAACGCACAAGCATTCGTCCCATAGTATTTCTGCCGATAACAGTTATCTCCTCCATCCTAAGCCTGATAATCTTTCCGGCAGACGTTAATATCAACAGGTGATCCGAATCTCCTACGAGCTGGATTCCCACCACACTGCCTAATCTATTGGTATTCTTTATGGTGATTACGCCTTGTCCTCCTCTTCCCTTGACAGGATACTCGGCTAGCACGGTCCTTTTCCCAAATCCACTTTCTGTGATAGTCAGAAGACTAGCATCAGGGTCAGTAATAACTGCCATGCCCACTACTGCATCGTCAGGCTGGAGACGCATTCCTGTGACGCCCCTAGCCTGCCGCCCCATGGGCCTTACCAACTGTTCACTAAAACGAATCGCCTTACCTTTCTTGCTGGCCAAAAGGATATCGTTATTTCCGGTTGTGAAATTCACGTCTATGAGTTCATCCTCTGGATCTATCGTGAGGGCAATAATGCCTGTGGAACGCGGCCGAGAGAATTCTTCAATAGAGGTTTTCTTTATTTTTCCAAGAGCAGACACCATGACAATATAACCGTCGCTCCCTAACTCCTGAATCCGCAAAATCTTTTTGATTTTTTCCCCGGCCTCTATTTTCAAGAGGTTTACAATGGCCTTGCCTCGCCCGTAGAAGCCTTCTTCTGGTACTTGAAACACTCGCATCCAATAGACACGCCCTCGGTTAGAAAAACACAAGAGCACATCGTGAGAAGACGCGTAAAGGATTTGATTGACAACGTCTTCACTTCCGAGTTTGGTGCCTATCCTTCCTTTTCCGCCTGGTCTTTGAGATTTGTACAAATTCGCAGGCATCCGCTTTATGTAACCCTTGCTCGAGAATGTCACCACAACGTCTTCACGAGGAATAAGATCCTCATCCAAGGTCTCCGCCTCCTCGTCCAAAATTACTGTTCTACGATCATCTCCGAATTGTTCCTTGACTTGAAGCAATTCCTCGACAATGACTTCTAATATCTTTTGATCTGATGCGAGGATGGCTTCCAGCTCTGTTATCTTGGCCAAGACTTCCTTTAGTTCCTGGAGAATCTTGTCTCTCTCCAGGCCTGTAAGTCTTTGCAGCCTCATGTCTAGTATTGCTTGAGACTGGGCAGCGCTCAGCTGGAAATTATCCATCAAGGCCTGCTTGGCAGCAGTAGGGCTTTCGGCATCCCTAATGATGCGTATGACCTCGTCAAGATGATCCAATGCGGTTTTGAGTCCCTCAAGGATGTGGGAGCGCTCTCTAGCTCGAGCCAGTTCAAACCTTGTCCTTCGAATCACTACTTCTTTCCTGAATTCTATGAATCCATGTAGTATGTCGATAAGGGTCATCGTCCTGGGACGACCGTTATCCACACAAAGCAATTGAATGCCGAAATTGGTTTGCAACTGGGTGTGTCGAAAGAGTTGGTTGAGTACGACTTCGGGGTTTTCATCTCGCTTTAGGTCAAACACGACCCGCATGCCGTGTCGATCAGATTCATCCCTTATATCCCTGATCCCTGTGATTCTCTTGTCTTTGACTAGCTCAGCGACATGTTCCACCATTCGAGCTTTGTTCACGAGGTACGGAATTTCTGTTACCACGATCCTCTGGTAACCTTTGCCAGCATCCTCTATTTCTGCCTTGGCCTTGAGCCGAATCGACCCTCTGCCAGTGGCATACGCTTCCACAATGCCTTTTCTCCCACTGATGTACCCGTAAGTCGGAAAATCCGGACCTGGGAGAATCTGCAGAATTTCAGACAGAGACGCGTTTGGATGCTGTATCAGGTAGATGACTGCATCGATGGTTTCAGAGAGATTATGGGGTGGAATATTAGTTGCCATCCCCACTGCTATGCCCTGCGATCCGATGACGAGAATAACTGGGAATCGCGCTGGTAGCGTGAGAGGCTCTTCCTGTGTATTGTCGTAGTTGGGCACAAAGGCTACGGTATCTTTGTCTAGATCTTCCAGCAATGACTGACAAATTCTGGCCATCCTCACTTCGGTGTACCGCATAGCTGCTGGGGAGTCGCCATCTACGCTGCCGAAATTACCCTGACCATCGATGAAGGGATACCTCATGGAAAAAGGCTGGGCCATACGAACCACCGAGTCGTAAACGGCCGTATCTCCGTGTGGATGGAATTGTCCTATTACATCTCCGACTACCCTTGCCGCCTTTCTGTAGGGTCGGTTCCAAAAATTACCCGCTCGGTGCATAGCGTACAGAATGCGTCTATGGACTGGCTTCAGGCCGTCACGCAAATCCGGCAGGGCACGGCCAACTATCACACTCATGGCATAGTCTAGATAAGACTTTTGAACCTCTTCTTCAATTCCTACAGTCGTTCTCTCGTGAAGCATTTTCAAATGCTCTACCTCTCAATTTCAACGGCAAACGATGATATAAATGTGTCGCAGGCTGGTAATGCGCGGAACCATTGGTTCGAGGATACCCTTGACATTACTCGGTGCACCTACTGGTGCTTTTTTTAACCCCACGCAAGGTCGCTGTGCTATAAGTAAATACGACTTGCATCGAACCTTTGGACTGAGTTCCAGGTCCGATAGGTGGTTTGCTTAAGACCCCACATAAATATTACCACTTTCCCAATAATTACTGCAAGGAATGGTATCCCCTAGGGGTATCGCCTCGTAACTTGAAATTATGCTCAAGTCCCGACCCCCAATAAACTTACAAGGGAACCACTCCAAGAAACAACTATCCGCTCGATAACAATCGAAATAGATACCCCTTTCTTGCCTTGACGGTGAAGCCTCCCTTCGATGGCGAGGACTTCACTGGTGAGGATGATTCTGGCATATTTGTCTTGAGCTTTGGGAAAAGCCACTGCGTCCATTAATCCTGTTTCATCTTCTAAAGTAATAAATTGAACCCTCTTCCCGGATTTTGTAGGAGGCGTATGAATAATAACCACTATACCTGCCACCTTGACCCGCCTACCTGACGGAATACAACGTAAAGATGCTGCCTCAACGAACTTATCTTTTGTTAAGCGATCTCGCAACCCAGTAAGGGGATGAGCCTCGCAATGTACATTCATCGATATGCGTTCGTTATAGATTCGATCAAGCATTAAACACCTCTTGCACCAAACCCCATTCAGCATCCAGTCCTTCAAATGCACCTGCGAGCACAAGGGCCTTTTCCACACGTTCAGGGATAGGCACCCGTTTGATAAAATCCTCCCGGCTCTGGAACAAACCATATCTTTTTCGATTTGCTACGATTCTCTGAGCTGTAGCGGGTCCTAGACCGTTAACCACTGTAAGAGGCACTCGAATTCCACTGCCTTCCGGTTGATATTCCAATGAGCTAGCATTGATGTGGGGATGATAAATAGGGATACCAAAACGCCTAGCCTCGTTTAGGATAACGAAGGGAGGATAAGAGCCAACCTGACCAGCATTCAAAAGCCCAACATAAAAGGCCTGGGGATAATAGGCCTTCAAATAGGCGCTCTGATAAATAATATTAGAGAAAGATGCCGCATGAGCCTTGCAGAAACCATACGAGGCAAAAGCCGAAACCTGAGAAAACACCTCTTCTATAAGAGAATCATCGTGGCCTAGACCCCTTGCCCCCTCAAAGAACCGGCGTTTCAACATTTCCATTTTGCCGGACTTTCGGTCTTTTGTCATGGCCCTCCGAAAAGCATCTGCCTCTCCATAACTCAAACCAGCAAATACATGAGCGATCCGGAGTACCTGCTCTTGAAAAAGAATAACGCCGTAAGTCTCCTTCAAAATGGGGACAAGAGTCTCATGAGGATACGTGACAGGCTCACGACCATTCCTTCTCCTGAGGTACGACTCCACAATGTTGCCTTCCACAGGACCTGGCCGAAAAAGAGAAGTTTCTGCTACCAAGTCGGAAAAGACGCGAGGTTGTAGACGCCCTAGAAGATTCCTCTGTCCCGGGGATTCAAGCTGAAATACCCCCACACTATGAGTAGTTTGAAGAAGAGAATAAGTTGCCTCGTCATCCATAGGAAGGCTATCCAAATGGAGAAAAATGTTTTGGGATTTAAGAACTTCCAAAGCCTTTCCAATTGCAGTGTGCATGCGGAGCCCTAAAATATCCAATTTCAACAAGCCCAAAGCATCTACGTCGTCCTTGTCCAACTGACCTACCCAAAAACCTTTCGGAGAACGCAGGACCGGAGTCCACTGGGTAACATCCTGTGGAGTGATGATTACACCCCCCAGATGAACAGAACTCTGGCAGGGAAGACCTACCAACCTATCAGCTAGATCAATAAGATGCGTCTCTTTTTGGATAGGGGCATCGCGAAGCTCTGGCAGGGTGGCTAATGCTTCTTTCAGATGGTTCCCCCTGAGCGACCAAGGTAGGCACCTGGCCAGGTTGTCAATATCCTTCAACGAATACCCCAACGCCCTTGCAGCAAGACGAACCGCACTTCTACATTTAAACGTTTGAATAGTCGCCACCATGGCCGTCTGACGGGGAAAGGTCTCCATAACATACTCGATAACTTCATCTCGTCTCTCAGAATCAAAATCGATATCAATGTCCGGCAAATCCCCCCGGCCATCATTGATAAAACGTTCAAATAAAAGATCATTAAAAACGGGATCCACTCCGCCAAACAGAAGGTACACCACCAGACTGCCAGCTGCCGAACCTCGAACACTGTGCCTGATCTCTCCTCGCCTTGCAAAATCAACAACCCTCTTCACAAGGAGAAAAAAATCGCTAAGTTTCTTTCTCTTTATGGTATCAAGCTCTTGTTCCAACCGCCATATATACGGATAACTCACGGGTTTGTTCAGCCGTGCCAATTCTCGCCAACAGAGGTTGGTGAGTTTATGTGCTGCCTCATCAGCATTTTGAAAACAAGGAGGATGCGGACTCCCAATAGGAAGATAAAAGGATTTGCAAAGAGAAGCGATATACAGAGTATTCTCGATGGCAGGAGGATACGAAATCCTCTTTTCTATATCCTCGCCGCTTGCCAGAAAAAAACTATCATTAGGTAAAGGCTCTACGCGTCTGTGATGATGCTTCCTCTGAATATCAACGAGTATACGGTGTAAGACATAGTCTTGGGGCCTCAAAAAGGTCACTTCATTGGTAGCCACCGGAGGAATCCCCAGCCGCGATGATAGTTCCTTTGATTGTGACAGAACATCATTAACATCGCCATGACTTTGAAAAGATAAGAAGAGCCACTCTGGATGGACCAACACATCCCTTAATTGGAGAAGACTAAATTCAGCCTCCCTTGATCTCCCTTTTGCCAATGCTGCCCGTATGCGAGAGTCTCTTCCCCCTGCTATACAGACCAAATCTCTTGAAAAATGTGATATATCCTGTGGTGTGATGAGTCGAGAGGCTCCGATAGAAACAAGTTTACAGAGATTCCCGTATCCATTAAAGGTGGTGGCCAACATAACAATTTTTGACCCATCCCATAGGGCGACCTTAGCTCCTATAATAGGTTGGATACCTTCTGCGAGCGCGCTCTTATAGAATCTAACTACCCCGTGCATACCGAAGTCTGTAATGGCCACACCTTTTTGGCCTAATGACGCTGCCGTGTGGACCAAATCCTCAGGGGTAAAGGTTCCCCATAGGAAGGAAAAAGCAGAGTGGGTTTCAAGGTGAATAAAAGGGATCATTTAATTATTTGGTTATTAGATTTTATAAGTTTTCATGTTTTTAACGTTTTTGCATCCTTATAGAAAACATTTGTTTTCTTTGCAACATTTTTTTTCGCCCCCCACCGCAACTTCCACTCTGCGCGTTTACCCCTCTCCAGCGAAAACCCTCTCATTAACTCACCTGATCCAAGATACAGTTAATTTCTGACTGCTAATTTGGTTTTGGGGTTCAGAAGCCAGCGATTTGATTGGGCCTGGAGTCCTAGCTCGTCTTCTCTGCACTGTATCTACAAATAACAACAATGATTACCAATTCTTAAAGCGATTATCTATATATATTTCCAGTTGATTCTCTAAAACAATAACAATATATTGAAAGTTATGTTCTTTTTTACTTGACAAAAAGAAAACTCTTTTAGTAATGGCATTTGCAACACTTAGAGCGGGGAGGAAGGGTATGTTGAGAAGAATACCTTTTACGCCATTGGTATGTCTAGCTATTTTGTTGTCAACAATCTTAACAAACGCCTGGGCTAACTCTGCCTCGGATCAACCTATAAACATTCAGCAGAAAACCCTGGCTAACATCAGCAAGGCGCCTACAATACATCACTCAGCGCCACAACTCTTGGCCGGAAACTGGATCAAGCCACCTCTATTCCAGTGCCTACCCCCATCACAACAGGCCATCCTAAAGGTTAAACCCGGCAAGGCTCCTGTCAGCGCCTTAGCTGTTCAGCCTCCTGACCCTCTGGTCATTCTGCCTGCACCTCTGATGCGGCAGTGGGAGATGAGCTTCCAGGTCTTTTTCGCCAACATGAGCGGTTACATAGGCTGGCCTCGATTCTCCAACTACTACTGGGGATGGCTGGGCAACACAGAAAATCGCACTGATCTAAATAGCGGTCTCCAGCTGCCCATTTACGCTGCCTGGCCTCAGTTTACCGCTAAATACTATTTTCGACCAAACTGGGCCATCCGTTATTCCGTCCTCTGGAATCAACTTAACGGTGGAGGTTCTCCCAGCGACTACATCTTCTTCGGTCCTAATTGGTTTGGTTGGGGATTTTTCTGGGGGCAAGGCATTCAGACCAATATGGAGCATGCTTACCATAGACTCGGCCTTGTCTATGATGCGATCAAAACTTGCAGCGCCAAAGTGGGAGTTTTCGCTGACTGGGTACATACGGACACCAAAATCAGCACCGGCTGCAACAATTGCGGGTGGGGATATACCCGCACTTGGAGCAACAGCATTAACGCTGCCATAGCTGGTCTGGAATTTCAGCGAGCTTTCCGGACAGCCCGCAACGGGGCAACCCTCTCGTGGGACTGCAAAGCCGGTGGCATCTTTCTGGACGATACCGTAGGCGGCGATTTGGAAGCTGGGGCTAGATATTCAATCCCTCTAAACTACGGACGTTCAGGGTATGTGAAAGGTGGATATCGGGTCGTCGATCTCAAAAAGACCCAGTACGACTTTGTCTTCAAGAACACCCTATCAGGTGGATTCATTGAAGGGGGCCTAATTTTCTAGAAATGAACAACGCGAAGGGGGTGGAGTCATGGTAATCGTTCACCCCTTCCGCTTCACTAAACGCAACACACAGCATTAAGTCGGGGAGACTTTTCCCTTAGCGATATAATAGGTCTTTGTGAGCCCGGCCCAAAGTGACGGCATCTCCCAGCTCGACCAAATAGGTCGGGCTCTTTTTTTGTCCCCGTGATTCTTCATCTCCTCACCAACGTGCAGTGATCTCATTCCAGGCAAGTCCGAAGCGAGTTTTCAAAAGCTTCCACACTGGCATGTTACCGACTTTTATTCTGCCTATCCCCTTCATCCCTATTTTGAGAGCCTCGCCTGGATGTATTCCAGCTGTAACCCGAAACACATTGCCGGCGTGTGCCATTTGTTCGGCAAGTGGAGCGATAACCTCAACGTAACCTCTAACAGCATTGGATGGCGCGTTATTGAGATAAACCTCTACCGGCATGCCGGCGGCTACCCATGATATGCGAGCATCCGGGACGTAAATGGCAGCCTGTAACTGGCGCGGATTGACAACTTCTATTATGGGCTCTCCAGCTCGATATCGCTTTCCGACTAGACTCTGCAGGTCTCTAGTTAATACAATGCCTTTTATGGGTGATCGAATATCCAGTTGCTGCCTCTTCCAGTTTACAAAATCAAGTTCATTGAGAGCTGCTTGACGCTTTATCTCGACAATCCTTTTCTCTGATAAAATAGATGGCTTTTCAGTTGCTTCGACGATGAGACGACTAATTTCATGGTCAAGGATTTGAACTTGATTGCGCCATATATTTGTCTGAAAATCGAGCTCCCTCGAATCCAGCCGCATCAAAAGCGTTCCGGATTCTACCTCCTCTCCTTCCCGAGCAAATACTTCTTTCACTGTTCCATCCACTCGACAAAAGGCGAATTGTGTAGAGTCAGAAACAATTTCAGCCTCGCCACCCACCGTGAATGGTACAGGAATGAGTGAGGCTACAAGAAGCATCAATACCAGCAATGCAGCCACTGTACCATATCTTTTCACAAGAAACGAACGTCGTTTATATGTTGGTAGGGCTCCTAAGCCGCAATAGATGTCGGGGCTCTTGTCTAGCAAAAGCTTTTCAAACAACGCAGATGAAATGAGCGGCGCCACGTCCAAAATGCTTTGGATCTGCTGGTCGTTGCACTCCGTCCTTGGAAAGAATTCCATCACCAAATGCCCAATAGCAATTGTTCTTACCACGAGAGGAATGATGAGCAGTCTGTCGCTTCCCGCGGTTTGGAGAAAGGATCTGGCGGCATTGATTGTCGCCTCAGTCACTGCGTTGCCGGATGCCACGGCCTTGCCGCCATCTTTGGAAACCAACAGGGGTTTGACTTGATTTACCAGTGACTTAGCCAGGAACTTCGTTGTAATCGCAAAATTTGTCCTTTCATTGGTATCGGGCTCGTTACTCGTGGCCATGAGCCATGACCGGCCTTGGAAGTGGATAATGAGTGAACATCTATCAAAAAAGACTATGCTTCGGGTATCGTTGGTGAGGATATAGGCAAGCTCGTCCAAAGACGCGCTTCCAATAGCCCTTTTTGCCAAAGAAACAGCGACTTTTTGATAATAATTTTCAGATGTCCCTAATCCACTTATTTCAGGATGCCTCGTTGGTATCGTAATCTTGGGCTGAATCGTATGTGCTTGTATTCGTGTAGTCATTTTCACCGCCCTATTAGAAAAAAGACTCTCTGTTTGATGTTTGCACAACGTAGCCATAGATGCGTGAGGAAAGGCTTTGCGGTGGCAACTCCGTGATCACAATTCCTGTCATGCCCACAGGTAAATCTTCCCCTCCAGGCAATTGAGCCGACCACACGTAATCGCTATCGTTACCAGCTAGCGTTTTTACGGGGTCGTTCTGTGGCATGTCTTTCAATCTGCGATAGCTGCGCGATGATGCTATCATAGTATGGCTCTGTGGAAACTCCGGACATGGAATTGTTAAATGCAACGTTGTGCTGAATACGCGGCCTTCCCCCCAAGGCACTTGAACTTCCACTGCCTGTCCGTCAAAAATCTTTCCCAAAAAACTATCCGGTATAGATACTACTGCTACTGGCGATGATGTGGATTTTATATATCCCACTACAGTGGTCTCCGACGGTTGAAACCCCGGCTTTAGTCTCCGATCCAACCGCGTAACGACACCGTCAAATGGGGCTTTTACTGATTCAACGCATCCTCGCAGGTCCCGCTCCATGCGCAAGATCGCTTCGTCAATGACCGATAACTCAAGCGACTTCTGGGGGACTTTTGCAAGGTCGCCTTTATCAAGGGTCAGTGTTTTTATCTGAAGCTCGAAAATTTCTTTCTCTAGCCTTACTTTGCGGAGTTCGAACTCAAGGACTGTGGTGTCTAGCTCAAACATCGTTTGTCCCTTGACCAAACGGTGACCTTCTCGGATGAATACATCTTTGACTATCGAATTTACCGGTATGGTGATCGCTCTCGTATCTTGCGAATCAACACGGCAGGGGAACTTGGCACTCTGAGGCCATGGACACACAAGGGCAGCAGCAATGAATCCGCAAGCCGTACCCAGACAAAGCAATGTCTTGCCTCGAGAACGAATGAGGTTTCGGTTGCCCCAAATTTCTCTCATACCCCTAATTATTGGCCTCGCCACAAACATGAGAGAAGCATAAGTCGCCAGCATGAGCCCCAGCAACTTGTCGAATCGATAGTAAAGTCCAGCGATGATAGCTCCGTAAAGACTTGTGCGATAGAACAATGCGGAAGTGCCGTAAATCACAAAGATTAGGGATTGGCGCAAACCTACCTCTGGGATGGGATAAAGAGAAACTCCTAAAAACTTACTCATAACAAACGCTTTAATATACTGAAAAGACCGTTGAGCCAGGTTTGGAAGCCTTAGATAATCCGACAGCATGAAATAGCCGTCGAACCTCATCAATGGATTAGCGTTGAAAGCCAAGGTCGATACAGTGGAAATGGTCATTATGTAAAAAGAGAGATAGTTCAGTATCCCAGGCTTGGAAAAAAACCAGATGAACACACAAATGCTTGCAAGGATGATCTCGGCCAGCATACCAGCTGCGCTGATGATCATCCGTTCCCGTCGCCTTGGTAACTTCCATGCATCTGTCGTATCGATGTATGGACATGGAAAAAGTACGAGCAAAGCAAGGCCTAGGGCTTTCACTTCCAGACCAAACGCTTTTGCCGCGTAGGCATGTCCTAGTTCATGAACCAGCCTGGTTAGCGCTATCACCGGCATGATTGTCAGGAGGTCGCGTACGCTCAAAAAGGCAATATATTCACTGCCAATGCGTCCAACATTCACCATTACTAGGTAGAGACTACCTAAAAATACAGCTGCCCACAAAGGTATAGTTTTACGGTTGAACAGCAAAGTGACCATGAAAAGCGTTCGATTTAAAAATGAATCTGGATTTATCAAGGGTATGTAGAGGAATAAAGGCGCCATCAAGCTTCCAGCTCTTTTCAGTTTCTGATGCTTTTTCTTGAGAAAGTGTAGTGGATCGGCCTTTGAAGAGTGGGTTCCAAGCATTAGTCCGAGGTTGGAAGCCTTTTCTAGTATAAGTGCTGCTTCTTTAGCGTCGTAGTAGTAGCCCTCCTCCCTCAGCATGAGTATCGCTTTCTCAAGATCAACCTGGTCCTCAAACTTTTTCAGCAGCACATATTCTCGCATGGACATGTAATAAAATTGATCTGTCACAGGGTTCTTAATCACTATGCTCTTTTGGCCGTTCCCCTCCTCGTGAAGACTTACTATAAGGTCCTTCCGGAAGACGAGAGGTCCATTCATGGGATTATCCTTTGGTAATGATCAAGGGACGGGGACAGAATAATTTGTTCCTAGGGCGCTTTTAAGTTCCGCGCGGCAGACGTTTGCCTCCCCAACTGACTTAATTAATTCAATCTTCTCTATAATTAGGTCGGCACGGGCCTTCTTCTGGGCTACATCGCTTAAGTTTCTCCCTTGGACCTTTACCTCAGCAGCCTTCATAGCTTTTTCTGACGCGTCCAGTGCTTGTGCCCTTGTTGAGGCCTTTTGTACGGCCGTTTGATACTTTTTTGCCGCTATGCTGGCTTGTGATGCAATAGTCAGAGCAACGGCATTCATTTCTAGTTTTGATCTTAGGCGCTGGTTGTTAGCCACCTGGGTTTCTTTTAGCTGGGCCAAGGTATCCACTAGGTCCATGTATAGCAGGACACCTGCCTGCTGACCGTCTCGAAATCTGCCATCGTAGTAGGGGTTTTTGAGGTATCGCCAAAACAGCGATATGCGCGGGAAGTTTTTGACTATAGATTTGCGAAACTCATTGGAACTCTCCACCTGCTTCAATCCGAGCGCCACGATCTCGGGCCTGTTTCTTAAAGCCGTGATTTCGGGTTCTTGAGGAGCTTCGTTTGTATTCGGACAGGTAAGGCTCCCCTTTACGACCAAGGTTGAGGAATTACTACTAAAAAGTCTTGCACGTCCCAGTTGGGTAGCCAAGGCATTGGCATGCCGTTCGAAATCAAGCTCTAGCTCGGCTACTAGATGCTGGGCTTTCATTTCATCACTGAGAGCCTTTTCATAATCATCAGCCGCTGCCAGCCTTTCCCGTGACAGTCTCTCCATTGCTCTAGCAATGTCTGATCTCAGCGAGAGCAGGTTTCTGGCCCAAGGCAGGCACTCTTGTGTGGTGAGGAGGCGAAAAAAGGATACTTCAACCGTCTCAACGATTTTCTGGGTGAGACGAACCTTTTCGTAGAAGCTAAGCAGGACTCGATTGTCAGCGTTCCGTGCGGTATAATAGGCTATGGCAACGTCAGTAGGACTCCAACGAGTTTCTAGGAAAAGGCGCCACGAACTTCTCGCATAAAACTCTGACCAATAAGAGTCCACATATAGATCGCTGTAGATTATGTTATCTCCTTGATCAAACTTAGCAGCCAAGATAGCGTGAGGAAGCATTTTAGACCAGTCGGCCAGTGATAGGTGCGTCCGATTTATGCGCTCGAGCTCTGCCATCTGAAGAGACAAGTTCTTCGCCAGCGCCATTTCTATGCACTGCTTCAAATTTAAAGTTGAAGGAGTTCCATTTTCCTTTCTGTCTAGTGCGGTGTGAATCATGTCTGTATATGCCTGCTCAGCTTTCGCACGCGAATACGTGGCATGATCCATTTCGCGCCCCAGTACCCATGCACAGGATGTCAGCATCAAGGAATGCCCAAATAGTACCAAAAACCAAAGGCTACAACCGAAATGCCCGACATTGTTCATCTCATTGCGCAAGCCTTAGTTGTCCTGTCATACCGATCTGGAGGTCTGCCGTATCATTGGGTATCAGTACAAAAATCTTCCTCGTGCTGCTTTTGGGATCAATCTTGACTCCCCATTTTTGAACGCTGCCCGTAAATGTTTTCCCAGACGTTGTCACAAAAACACAGCGACGCCCGTATTGGAAAAAATTCTGAATTTCTGCGGGGACATTCGCTACCGCATAAACACTGGAGATATCAACTATTTCGAAAAGTTTATCCGACTTCTCGACCGCCTCAAAACACGACTTAAATCGCTGTTCTATAAAACCATCAAAAGGCGCCTTAATTTTGCACGAATCTAGGTCTATTTGGGCTAGTTTGAGGAGTTGCCTTGCCTCAGAGAGTTCTGCTTGTCGAGCCTCGAGAGCAGCATCCGCATTTATTACTTCCTGTTCCGTTCCTGCCCCTTCAGCAAAAATTTTCCTTTTGGCATCACAGTTTTTTTGAGCAGTCTTGACGGCCGTTTCCAACGACTTTACTCTCATGCGCGCCCTATTTGCGTTTACCAGATATCGACGAGGAGAGATTTCGGCCACCACCTGTCCCGCAGCGACTTTGTCACCCTCAGACACATGAAATTTCTCTAGCACTCCAGAGATTTCAGCAGAGATTACTGCTGAGCGTATAGGATGCAAGACAGCCCCTTCCACGAACGCTGGCCACTTAGAATGTCCCTCAACAGGGGATTGAGGACATAAAGATTCCAGACTTGTAGAACTTCGCGAAGAAACGAGGGTTGAATTGTCAATATTATCGAGGTCTTTGCCGAACGATGAGGCGGCAACCGCAGTGAATGCCAAAACAAGTAATATATATTTTAACTTGTTATTCCACACTGTTATATCATCTACCTAACATCAATATCATCTATTGCGGATATGTATCATATTTTACAGGCTTATGCAAAATATTAATTGCCGAAACAAATAAAAATAGCTTTCCTAAAAAACAGCCTAACTAACCGCTAAACATCAACGCTGCTGACGGCCAGCTATTATATCTTCATTGTTAGTCAGGCTGAAAGCCTCAGTCTATCCATCTGACAAACTCTTTCACCGGAACACGAGTGGACCGAAATTCGTTAATAGCAGCGTCCGGGTCTGGGAAACCAATGGCCACAGACACAGCTATGAATTTGGATTCAGGTATATTCAGAACATCTTTTATTTCGTCCTGGTATGCCGTTACCAGGCCTATAGGGCATGTACCCAACCCATGTGCGGCTGCTGAAAGGACTAGATACGCAAGGAAGGAACCTATGTCCACTAAACGCTCCTGAGGAAAAGATTCGTCTAGACACAGGAGGGCTACCGCCGGTGCTCCATAGAACTGAAGACTACCTTCATTGACAAATGTTTTGAAGTCCATTCCCATCCTTTGAATCAAAGGCGTCATATCCTTGGCGCATACACGGCCTCGTTGAATGAACTTTTCTGCTAAAGGCCTGGCAGCACCTGGCCCGCAGGTCAGTTGACGCTCGGTGTAGCATTTCAGGAGCCGCCGGGAGAGTCTCTTTAGTTCTTCTCCGAGTACGACGTGAATCTCCCAAGGCTGCATATTTAGGGCCGAGGGGGCGTTTGAGGCGTCGGAGAGAACCTTTTCCAGTGTTTCTTTTGGTATGGCTTCCTTCTTGAATGCCCTGGAACTTCTGCGCGTTCTTATAATCTCGAGTAAGCTCACTTTGTCTTCCCTCCCATCTAGTCTTAGAAAACACAGCTCCTAAAGTATGATCTGTGTGATAAAACATATCACGACTTGGTAAGGATTGTGTAAATCTTAGGCCTTGATTGCACGTCCGGAGGCGATTCACTTTTGCGCCTGAACCTGCTATGAATTAAAGATAAATTTTGTTTTTCCATCAAGGGATAATCATGATCTCATCCTCGAAATACACTCTTTTCCTGTCAATCATCATTACATGCTTTTTTGCCATCGGTAATGCATCAGGGGCCCGGCAATTTGCGGACATTTTCAAATCTGGATTGGACGCAGAAGACGCAGGGGAGCTAGATACAGCTTTGTCCAGATTTACGGAAGCTTTGAAAGAGGCCCCACACTCTGCTAGGGCATGGGAAAAGAGGGGGGAGATATACCTGCGAAAAGGTGATTCCCAATCTGCAGTCAAAGATTTGCTTGAGGCCACTAGACTTGATCCTGGCTACAGCGAGGCCTTTTCTCGTTTGGGCTTTGCCTATAATGCTCTCAACGACTACGATAAAGCTGTGGAGGTGCTATCCATAGCAATAAAACTGGATCCAAACTCAGCTGAGGCGTACAACACTCGGGGTTTTGCGTTCAACGGCAAGAACGATTATGCCTCGGCTGTAAAGGACTTTGATAAGGCGATTCTTCTTAATCCCAACGACCCTAGATATTATAACAACAGAGGCTTTGCTTATAATGGTTTGCACAAATATGAACAGGCTCTGGAAGATTTCAATAAGGCCATAAAAATGGATCAGAGTAATGCGATGTTCTACAACAATAGGGGGGTGAGCTATCTTAGGTTAAAGAATTATGACAAGGCGCTTGAGGACTTTGATCAAGCACTTCGGATCAACTCGCAGTTTGTGTCTGCTTATCACAATAGAGGCATGGCTTACAGTGGAAAAGGCCGGCACGACAAGGCGGTGATCGTCATGAGCAAGGTCATGGAAATGAACCCTAATTCCCCAATACTTTACAAAGATCGTGGTACAGCGTATCGTCAACTGGGTGAATACGAGCTCGCACTACAGGATTTAGAAAAGGCTGTTTCGCTAGACAACAAGTTTGCCCCTGGTTACGCCGCATTAGGGTTACTGCGAGCTACGGCGCCTCATCCACCTATTAAAAATCCCTCCCTCGCGTTGCGTTTGGCTCAGAAGGCGGTGACATTAACCAATGGCAGCAGCCCGGATATGCTTGAAATGCTTGCTCAAGTACAGCACGCACTGAATATGTCCGACGCGGCGGAAACAACTCTTTATCGTGCGCTTCAACTGGACCCTTCGAATCAGGAATATCAGGAGCTTTTTAAGGCATGGACTGGTCGTACTCTGCTTGAAACCCCAGCCGTTGCCAAAAAAAGATACGGCATCTTTGATTCGCTTTGGTAAATCTTCAGAGGCACAACTGTGCCCATATTCGTCGTAAGGACTCGTCTGTGATGGCCATTCAACACCTAGAGATAAAATCATATGTCCAGAGATGTCTTCAATTCGATCCGGTCGTCGCTGATAGGGAGAAGACCTGTTTCATAGATCGATTGGAGAAAAGCTTTTCCGTCCTTCCTGAGGAGATATTGCAACTGTTTCTTTTAGATAAGCGGAAAATCAAAATCAGAATAATGGACGACCCAGGTTTCCCCTTGGGCATGCACACTACACCGTTAGGAGACACCGAGGGTAGGACATACAACATTGTGATACTTCGAGAGCACCAGAACTGGACTGAGGAGTGTTTCATTGGTGGTTTTTTGCGTGAGCTTGGACACGTGGTACGCCGAAAGCCTCCTGAATCTGAGTGGCCAGAAAATAGGGGAGAGAGAGCTCGTTTCAAAGAACAGTTGGAATACGTAGCGGATACAGAGGTGTGGGGTTGGGGCTTGAGGCATTATAGTCTGGCATATCTAGAGGCCAGTTTTCCGCCGCATTGGGTAGAGCGCATAGTCCAGCGGGTATCAGAAATGATGCTGGAGGTAGGTAATTGGTATTAAGATGGCTATCCTGTACACGTTGATGAGAGGGTAAAGCTATGAGAATCAAGATAGTTATTGGCAAGCGAGAGGCATTTGCCGAGTTAAATGACACTGAAACGGCTAGACAGATTTGGAATGCTCTCCCCTGGTCCGGTCCGTTTAGTACCTGGGGTGATGAGATTTACTTTTCTGTTCCCGTTGAGGCACCGTTGGACGACACAGCCAAGGACTGTGTGGAAGTCGGCGAGCTCGGGTATTGGCCGAGCGGGAGAGCTTTCTGCATTTTTTTCGGTCCAACACCCATAAGCTTCGAAGGGAAGATTGTTCCTGCTTCGGCGGTAAACATCATCGGCCGTATCATTACTGACCCACTGGTTTTTAAGACGGTCTTGCATGAATCATTCGTAACAGTTGAAAAAGCGGATGGTGAGACGGCCTAAAAGAATATTTTGTGAGGTATGCGATGAGTGAGAGTTCGCAGCTGTCGCCGGGCTCCCTTTTAGCCCGAATCCGGCAAAAGAAGCCCATAATACATAGCATCACAAACTATGTAGTTATGAATTCCACCGCAAATGTGCTTCTTGCCATGGGTGCTTCGCCAATTATGGCCCATGCGCCCGAAGAGATAGAGGACCTGTCGAATATTTCAGATGCCCTAGTGATAAATATAGGGACTTTGTCTTTGGGATGGATCGAATCCATGCACAAGGCATGTCAAAGTGCGAGAGAGGTCTCGAAACCCATTGTCTTTGATCCAGTGGGAGCAGGCGCTACTCAGCTTCGCACAGACACAGCGCGAGAAATTACCTTTTTGTACACTCCCACAGTGGTAAAAGGAAACCCCTCAGAGATCCTGTCTTTAGCTGTGCCCGAGGCCGCGACCCGGGGAGTGGATACCATGCACGCGGTATCAGACGCCATAGACAATGCCAGAGCAGTGGCTGACAAAACAGGCTCTGTCGTTGCCGTCACCGGAGAAAGAGATTTCATTACAGACGGAGCCAGGGCGATTTTGGTTTCAGGAGGTGATCCCATGATGCAGTACGTCACTGGGACTGGATGCGCAGCCAGCGTTATTGTGGCGGCTTTTCTGGCTGTGGGTGACGACCCTCTAATGGCCGCTGCGTCTGCCCTTGCCTTTTTTGGTCTCGCAGCTCAAAAGGCCGTTCAAAAATCCCATGGACCAGGGTCATTTTGGATGCACACCTTGGATGCTCTCTACGGTATAGAGCCAGCAGAATTGGACGCTGCAGCGAGGATTGAGATACAATGACAGATCCGTCCCAATGGGATATTTATTTGGTTACGGATCGGTCCTTTTCCCGAGGCAGGTCAACTACCTCAATTGTTCAGCAGGCTTTGACAGGGGGTGTATCCGTGGTGCAGCTTCGGGAGAAAAACTTGTCAACCAAAGAATTTTATTTTGCGGGTGTGCAGGTGCGCGATGTGCTACGCAACTCAGGCGTTCCATTGATCATAAACGACAGGATCGATATCGCTCAAGCCCTAGACGCTGATGGCGTCCATTTGGGAGCCTCAGACATGCCGGTGCCGTTGGCGAGAAAAATTCTAGGACAAGGTAAAATAATAGGACTTTCCGTTAATAGCTTGGAAGAGCTAGATGACTCGTCAGCTGAGGCGGCTGATTACCTTGCAATAAGTCCTGTATTTGCAACTCAAACAAAAAAAGACACCGCACCGCCTTGGGGCTTAGAAGGACTCCAGAAAGCTAGGCTTAAGACCTCTAAACCTCTTGTGGCCATCGGAGGCATTACGCATCTTAATGCCGCCTCTGTCATAGCCGCTGGCGCTGATTCTATAGCAGTGGTAACAGCGATTGTTGCTGCAGACGACCCGGCGGAGGCCACAAAGGCACTTAAGGCTATGGTGAGACGGGAGAAGCTGCGGAGGCTATCATAAACCAATTGTAGGCAGGAGCTTTTTTATCGTTATGAGAACGCTCAATACACGTCGTTGGCAGACCTAGTATTAATCTGGGATCACGTAAGTTCCGATGACGGGGTCTATTCTTAGCGACAGTTTATGGGGTAATATTCAAACGCAAATGGAGACAAAGAATAGAGATTTGCTCGTCGAGCCCAATTATTCGTCCTGGCTATCCGTTGGAGGCATTAGATGAAGAGAGTTTCTATCCACTTTTTACCTGACGATATCACAATTGAAGTCCCTCACGGCACTCTGTTGCTGGACGCAGCTTTAGAGGCAGGGGTTTTCATAAAGGCCGCCTGTGGAGGGTCAGGCGCCTGCGGACAGTGCAAAGTGCGGGTGGTAAAAGGGTCAGTAGAAGCTCTTATGGAAGAGAAGGTACACGCGGCGGCTCGAGCGGCAGGGTATGTGCTAGCCTGTCAAACCCGAGCCATCAGCGATGTCACTGTTGAAATACCCCTCGCCAAAGTCGGCCGCAAAGTAATTCCCAGGGACGAAGCGGAACGTATGAGACTCACAGCTCGGCCTATGGAATCACCTATCATTCCTGAGTCAGACCCCTTGACCATAAGGGTTTTTATGCATCCACCTCCACCTGCGACCCTTGACAATGTAAGCGATGACGAAAGGCTTGTGAGAACACTCAAGGTGGAACACGAGATCCATCCAGTGGTTGCGGGACTCGAGGTTCTTAAACAGCTACCCACCGAAGCGCGGAAAAACAATTGGGAAATTACAGCGTATCTCGAGGTGGAAACTTGCCACGATACCAGAGCCCCTTGGTATAGACTCACCCGTGTTCAGTCTGGGCATCCCACTTATCCTTCCATAGCGTTGGCAGTGGACATAGGTACAACCTCGCTCTGGGGCGAGCTAGTAAATGTCGATACCGGAGAAGTAAAGGCTCGGTCGTCCCGGTACAATCCCCAGATCTCTATGGGAGACGATGTAATCAGCCGAATCGTTTTTGCTCTGAAAAAGGACGGTCTTGAAAGACTCCAGGCACAAGTAGTTAAAGGTATAAACGAGATTATTGAAGATTGCTTGCAAAAAAGTAAACTTCCCTTGGACAGTATCACATACATGGTAGCAGCAGGAAACACGGTCATGACGCACTTGTTCTTGGGACTTTACCCCAAATATCTGCGTGAATGGCCCTATGTCCCTGCCGCTCATAACATTGCGCCCGTTCCAGCATCAGCTCTGGGTCTAAATCTTCCTCCGCAGGCTCATGTGCGGGTATTTCCTGGAGTAGCTTCGTACGTGGGTGGAGACATCGTTAGCGGCGTATTGGCTAATGGCATGTGGCGGGACGAGGAGATGACCTTGTTCATAGATATCGGAACTAACGGGGAAATCGTGGCTGGTAACAAGGACTTGTTAATGACCGCGTCGTGCTCAGCCGGTCCCGCGTTTGAGGGTGGGGGATTAGAGTTCGGTATGCGAGCAGCTCCTGGCGCAATCGAGGGCATCCTTATCGATCCTGAGACTTTTGAGCCAATGATCCGAACCATTGATTCGAAGCCAGCTCTTGGAATCTGCGGTTCTGGTATCATCAACATCATTTCTCAGATGTTGAAGATCGGCATTCTAAATCAAAACGGTAAATATGCATCCGGGATTAATACACCAAGGATAAGGGAAGGGCGCAGCGGCCTTGAGTATGTTATATGCTGGGCCAAGGAAAGCGGCCTGAATCAGGACATCGTGTTGACTGAAGTGGACCTTGACAACATACTCAGGGCGAAGGCAGCAATGTTTTCTGGTTACACCTGTCTCCTGGATAAGATAGGTCTCACGGTCGATGCCCTAGATCGAGTAATCATTGCTGGGGCTTTTGGTAGCTTCATCAACCTGGACCATGCAGTTACTATAGGTTTGCTGCCGGATATTTCTCGGGACAAATTTCTATTCATTGGGAATTCTTCGTTAAAGGGAGCCCGCCTTGCCTGCATTGATAGGAAACTTTACCACAAATCTCGAGAAATAGCGCACGCTATGACCAATGTCGAGCTCTCCGAAGACCCGACCTATATGGACAATTTCATGGCGGCCTTGTTCCTACCCCATACAAGGGGGGAGCTATTCCCGTCTGTGCAGCTTGGCAAGTGAAAGCCAATACCTGAAACCTAGAGACAGTAGCCATGAGACTACATCGGCCAATAAGCCGTCAACACCTTACAAGAGCCGCAAGATACAGCGGTTCTTGTAATTGAACGCGAATTGCGACCATATTTATGTCTGTCATTCCCGAGAACACTTGTCACAAAATGAGATGGCTTTACTGCGGTGGCAATGACCCGAGGCGATTCCGTAATTGCGACGATCAGCATCCGAAAAGGCGATCTCAGCTTGGCGCTTCTAAAAGTGGCCTGACTATCAAATCACATCCTGCTAAAAAACCAGTTTATTCCAAACAGAAACGTAGATGGACATTATAAAATTAGAATCGCTAAGCCACTATGGGCTCGGAAAATAAATGACAGTGATGCATTAAACATGGCGTGCGCCCCGTCCGCGTGTTCCCCTGACTTCATTTCGGGCAAGATTCTAATGCCTTAAATTCAAGATAGAATAGCGTTGATCCCTTATCGCAAGCCATACTAATTCAATGACCTTTCAAGGGTATCAAGTTGAACTTGCAAATCTTCCCATCGCGATTCAAGCTCTCTAATAGCAGCCTCCAGAAGGGGACTCTCCGATAACAATGCCAGCAGCCGATCCTTTTGATCGTATATCGATGGATCGGCCAGCTGGGTCTCTATTTCACGTTTTCGAGCCTCCTTTTCCATAAGCAAATCTTCGATCCGCTGTATTTCTTGTTTAATCGGTTGCTGTTTTTTGTAAAGAAGCGACCGCTCTTGCGCTTCCCTGCGCTTACGATCTTTCTTGGATGCTCTGTCGTGCGACGAACTCAGTTCCCGTATGGACTGCAGAGAATGAATTGACTCATAATGTTCTTGCTGTGAGGCAGTGGAGTTCTTTTTGTTCCAGTAATCGGAGTAGTTACCTAAATAACGCTCTATTTGCCCCGCTTGTATCTCTATTATGCTATTACAGACCTCATCCATAAGCCGTCTGTCATGGCTTATAAGGACAAGAGTACCGTCATACTGCTTCAAAGCCTGCTCAAGTACTTCGCATGCCGGTATATCTAGATGGTTTGTGGGTTCGTCCATCAATAAAAAGTTTGGGGGGTTAAGCAGTATTTTGGTTAATGCCAGCCTACTCTTTTCACCCCCACTTAGAACTTTCACCTTCTTCAGAACGTCCTCGCCGGAAAAGAGAAAGGCCCCCAGCAGGTTACGCACTTCTTGCTCAGGCATCTTCGGACCCACTGAACATGCTTCCTCAAGAACTGTAAACTCTGAATTTAGGCTTTCAGCTTGAAGCTGTGCGAAATATCCTATTTTCACGTTCTGACCGTAATTTATTGTGCCTTCATCATAAGAAATCACCCCCGCCATCATCTTCATCAGGGTTGATTTTCCTGCTCCATTTGGTCCTACAAGTCCTATGCGATCCCCACGGTCTATGTATATGTTCAGACCCTTGTATATTTCGCGTTCACCGTACCTCTTCGAAACGTTTACTATCTCGATTACTCGTTTCGCTGAACGACTAGCTTGGGGAAAAGCAAATTTCACCACTTTAGGTCTTTTTGGTAGCTGTACCAGCTCCATCTTCTCCAGCATTTTAACTCGACTCTGGACTCGACTGGCAGTCCTCGCCTTCACCCTGTTTTGATTGATGAAGGCTTGGATTTTTTTAATTTTTTCCTGTTGATTCCGATATGATGCTAGAGCGACCTCCTCTTGCATCTTCTTCGTTCGTTCGTATGTGTCGTAATTCCCAGTGAAAGAACTTACCTTGCCATTGTCAACTTCGATGATACGTTTCACTAGGCGATTGAGGAATGCTCGATCGTGAGAAACAAGAACTAGCGCTCCTTTAAAATCACTCAGATAGTTTTCGACCCATAAAAGGCTTTCTAGGTCCAGATGGTTTGTGGGCTCGTCCAGCAAAAGAAGATCCGGGTCTGCCAGCAGAATTTTTGCCAATTCAACGCGCATGCGCCATCCGCCGGAGAATTCACGCCAGGGTCTGTAGGCTTCTGAAATAGAAAACCCTAATCCCTGCAAGACCTTCAAGGCCCTTGACTCCAGCGTGTAGCCATCGTAATGTTCAAACTCACTCTGAAGCTTGCCGTGCTCTTCCAGCAAAGCCGCTGATTCAAGCGAGTCATGCGCCACAATCTCTAACATGGCCTCAATTTCTGATAGCCGATGTCGAATTCGTTTCAAGTTTTCCGAGGCATTGGTCACCTCTTCCAGAATTGGTACATCATTTCCTACGCTCATTTCTTGGTGAAGGACTCCCATGCGAATCTTTTTCTCCACTGATACGTCCCCCTCATCGCAAGAAACAATTCCTTCCATGATTCCGAGGAGTGTTGATTTTCCGGCGCCATTGGGACCTACTATACCAACGCGATCCCCGCGATGTATGCTGATGTTAACTCCCTTGAAAAGTGGTTTTCCGTTGAAATGTTTGGTTACATTGTTAAGAAAAAGCAAGTTCTTACCTCAACATTCAAAACTACAATAAAGTTTTACTATAAACAAGATGGAACCACAAGAATCCCGATATTGCCCACAAGTTAGGAATCATCTCATGCAACAGTGAAAGGCCGTTTCCGTCTCTTTCTCTGGAAGGTCCTGTCAAACATGTCGGTTGCTTGACGTACCCTATGCGAAAAAATCCTAATGCGCTATTAGTATAGTATGGACAAACGACTCCTGAAAACAATCACAAAATACGTGGGAAAAGCTATCGCGGATTTTGACCTGATTCACGACGGTGATCGTATTCTTGTTGCCCTTTCCGGTGGAAAAGATTCTTGGTCGCTCCTCTATACCCTCTTGAATTTGCAGAAAAAAGCGCCGGTGAGTTACGATCTAGCGGCTATTACTGTCCACCCGGGCACACCTGACTTTGATTGTGAGGCTATTTCTGGCCACCTGGTTCGTGACCAAATCCAGCACTTCATAATAGGTGGAAACATAGTTGACGTCGTTAATGAAAGGCTGACACACGGCACCAATCCCTGTTCTTTTTGTTCTCGTTTGCGGAGAGGATTCCTCTATACGTTTGCTTCGGCCAATGGGTGGAACAAAATCGCCCTGGGTCATCACCAAGATGATTTTATAGAAACGCTGCTGCTAAATCTCTTTTTTAATGGTGTCATTAAAGGGATGAGTCCAAACCTTTTGGCTGACGACCACAAAAATACAATAATAAGACCACTTGTCTATGTTCGGGAAGAAACAACCAGAGATTTTGCCAAGAGTCTCGGAGTTCCTATATTGGCTTGCGGATGTATGTTTCAGGGCATGGTCGGCTCCCGGAGACGGTGGATAAAAAAGCTCCTGTGTCAAATAGAAAAAGATGTGCCTGATGTGCGATCGAACATATTGCACGGGATGAAGCGAATTAACAAAAGACATCTTCTAAATGTTAAAAAATATCTTGGCATTGATCCAGTCTGTCTAGAGAGCCACAGCCGTGCAACAAGTTTTGAAAAGGAGTAAGAGATGTTCACCGGTATTATTCAAGATAAGGGAACAGTAGTCAGTCTCGAACCCAAGGCGGAATTTGTTACATTAAAATTTGCTACCAGTATGGGTTTGGATGACGTGAAGGTAGGGGATTCGATATGCGTGAACGGTGTTTGTCTCACAGTGACCTCCTTGAAAGAATCTGACGGGCAATTCTGGGCAGATGTTTCACCTGAAACCCTACGAGTGAGCACATTGGGAGCCTTGCGTAAAGGTGCTTCAGTAAACTTAGAGAAAGCACTGAGATTAAATGACCGATTAGGAGGGCATCTAGTAACGGGACACATAGACTGCGTAGGTACCATAGCCGAAAGAAAACCCGTGGGAGCAGGATATGACCTCGCCATTGACGTTCCCTCGTCAAAATATCTTGTAGAAAAGGGCAGCGTCGCAGTGGACGGGGTAAGCCTCACTGTAAACAGAGTGCACAAAAATAGATTTTGGGTCATGATCATTCCCCACACCTCAATCCGGACGGGGTTGACCGACAAAAAAATCGGTGATAGGGTAAACATTGAATATGATATGATAGCAAAATACATAGAGAAATTTGTCGCAAATCAGAAGATAACCGCAGGTATCAGTGAAGATACGCTAAGAGAATACGGATTTGTATGAAGGAGGATGCGCGAATGGGCGCACTCGTAGGAGTTGAAGAAGCCATCGAAGAGATAAAACAGGGCCGCATGGTGATTTTAGTTGACGATGAAGACCGTGAAAACGAAGGGGATTTGACCATGGCGGCCGAAAAGGTTACCCCAGCTGCCATAAATTTCATGACAAAGTACGGCAGAGGACTTCTATGTCTGTCCATGACTCGGTCCAAGATCGAATCTCTTGACTTGCCAATGATGGTCGCCAACAACAAATCGCCTTATGGTACAGCATTTACTGTGTCCATCGAAGCAGCAAGGGGCGTCACTACCGGTATTTCGGCTTATGACAGATGTACAACTATCCTCACAGCAGTTGACAAAGACGCCACCCCCCAAGATCTTATCTCTCCAGGACATGTTTTTCCACTAATGGCGCGTAATGGGGGGGTACTGGTGAGAGCTGGTCAAACGGAAGGAAGCGTAGATCTAGCGCGTTTAGCCGGCTTTGAGCCAGCCGGGGTCATCTGCGAGGTCATGAATGAGGATGGATCAATGGCCCGGTTGCCTGATCTTATGGTCATGGCTGAGTGCCACGGCCTAAAAATATGTACTATTAAGGACCTCATTCAGTACCGCATGAAAACTGAAAGATTGGTACGAAGAGGCGCTGAGACTATTTTACCTACTGAATACGGTGGCGACTTCCGGCTTATTGTCTATGAAAACGACGTGGATAACCATAACCACGTAGCCTTAGTCAAAGGAGAAATAAACCCCGATGAGCCCGTACTAGTGAGGGTGCACTCAGAATGTCTGACAGGAGATGTCTTTGGTTCAAGAAGATGCGACTGTGGCAGTCAGCTCGAAAAGGCCATGCACATGGTTCAAGAGGCAGGAAAGGGTGTTATACTTTACATGCAACAGGAGGGTCGAGGTATTGGCCTATTGAATAAAATCAAAGCATATGCTCTCCAGGATCAGGGTTGCGACACTGTGGAGGCCAATTTAAGGCTGGGTTTTAAGCCTGACTTGAGGGACTACGGCATCGGTGCCCAGATGCTTGCCGATTTAGGTGTAAGAAAAATGCGATTGATGACCAACAATCCCACGAAGATAGTAGGGCTGGAAGGCTACGGATTGGAAGTGGTAGAGCAGGTCCCGATAGTCGTAGAACCATGCGCTACTAATCTTCGCTACCTAAAGACCAAGAAGGAAAAGATGGGACATCTCTATGACTTAAAGTCATTCACCTGTTCTTTCACCGATTAGACTTAACCTAACTATGATTACCAGTTCAGATGCGGACAGCTGGCCTGTACGCCTAAAAGAACAGCTTCAGCGTGATGACCAGAAAAAGAGATTTTCAAACACTTAAAATTATGGACACGGAGGCACCATGGCGAGAATCGTAGAGGGTGTTCTTAACTGCCAAGGAATGACTGCTGCCCTCGTGGCAAGCCGATATAACGATTTTGTTGTCTCGAGGTTGATAAACGGCGCAATGGATGCACTCATTCGACATGGGGCAAGGGAAGAGGACATCGTCTTGGTAAGAGTTCCAGGAGCGTTTGAGATCCCCCAGGCTGTTGCAAAGATCGCCAAGTCCGGGTCCTATGATATGGTAATTGCTCTAGGCGCAGTCATTAGAGGTTCTACTCCGCACTTTGATTACATAGCCGCCGAGACAGCAAAAGGGGTGGCACAGGTGGCACTCGAGGCACCGGTGCCTGTGGCCTTTGGTGTACTCACTACCGACACCCTCGAACAGGCTATAGAACGGGCAGGCTCTAAGGCAGGCAACAAAGGAGCAGAAGCCGCCATATCAGCTATTGAAATGGCTAATTTGTTCAGGAAACTCTAGCTGCAAATATCAAGACGTATCTTTAGTTGAGAATACATTGACTGTTAGTCGTGCCATCAAGAAGAAAAAGTAGAGAGTTTGTTCTGCAGGTGCTATTTGCGGCTGATGCTCGCAACCAAGATCCCCTCGAAACTTTTGACTTCTTAGGAGCTCATTTCGGAAACGAAGAGGATGAGGACCTGAAATTGCATCGAGTCCTCTTGGACTTCGCAAGGGACCTCGTCAAAGCTGTCTCAGACAATAAAGATGCCATAGACTCTCTCATCGCTTTACTTTCGCACCATTGGAAGTTGTCCAGAATCAACAGGGTGGACCGAAATATACTCAGAATGGCTATTGCGGAATTTACACAGTTCCATGATGTCCCAAACAAAGTAATCCTCAACGAGGCCATTGAAATAGGAAAGAAATTTGGAGCAGAGAACTCCGCTGCATTCATTAATGGAATACTTGATCGAGTTAATGTGGTTGAGAATCGTCCAAGGTCAGTTGCGGAGCTCCTTGAAATTTTACAAAAAGTTGAGTAGAATTTAGATAATATTTCAGGGCTAATAAACAACTATGAAACAAACCATTTTACGGTTTTATTACTAACTAACCTTACATACGTTTTATTTTGGCAAGCATGTGGCTAGATAAGCAAAAAACCAAATATTTGCTGTACTTGATAGCGCTTATTTGCCTTTCATTCGCTGCCAGAGACCTCCACGCCCAAGAAAAGGCTCATCAAGGGCCACCTTCGTCGGACAAACAAAAATTAGTTGGTGAACAAGTATCCACCCAAATTGGCGATTCTGGATATAAGGTAACAATACCAGAGATTAATTTACGGAGTATCGTCGGCGGAAAATCCAAGGAACAGATTATACCCGAGACGCGCCAATCTAATCAACAGGAATCAGATCAAGCCAAAAGTGAAAAGCAGACCGTCCAAAAGGCAACTGAAAAAATTGTTGACAGACTACCCTTTGACCCTGTTGATGCCGGGCAACCATCATCTGTATTGGTTCCTTACTCTGCACCCGCTCCTTCAAGTAGTATAGAAACGACAAAAAAACAAACCGAACCATCCGGCCAGGATAGAGTAACTGCGACCCCTACCGTAGAAGATACATCCAGCCCACCTCCAACGGAAGACGCCAATCCAGTGTATCAACCACCAGTGGCTCCGGAGGAAATACTTGATGCTAGCTTTGTCCCTAAAAAGGAAGTCTTACGGAGCGCGGACACATTAAAACAACATAGTGTTGCAATGCTGGAACCGAAAGTGTTCAGAGCCAACAGGCTGGAAGTAGCAACAACTCCAGGAAAAGAGCCTTTAAGTCGCGAGGAATGGCTTCCGCTAAATTCCAGAAAAGCTCCTCTTCTCGTAGAACTTCCCCCGACAAAAAAAGAGGAAGTTCAGGAAGGTCTTCAAGATCTGGTTCAAGATAGACATTCACCCTCAGAGTCGGGTGAGGCCTCCGCAGGTCAGAAGCCAGAAACTCCTATTGCCTCCCTCCCTAAAGACCTGCACGATGAAGCTCCACCTTTGGAAAAACCGGTGCAGGAAACTACTCAACCCGAACAGCCATCTACAACTGAATCTGTGGAAAAACAGGCAAAAGAGAAAATGCTTACTCCTTTGGATGAAGATGCGCTTGATAGTCGCGAAGCTCGCGACTATCTCAGAGAAACTGCGCCTATATTAGAAGAGCTATCCTTGTTAATGACTAGGGCCCCAGGCTTGACCATAGAAGACTATGATCCTTCCGATACGAATTCGCCGCTAGTGCCTAACGATATAAGAGTCAAAATCACCTCTTTGAAGAGAGAACTGCAAGTCCTGGATTCAAAGACCTTCGCAATTATTCCTCCTGCACGTTATCAACCTTTTCATTCTCTTGTCAGAGAGTCTATTGCCCACGCCTACCAAGCTTGTGATGCAATCATCAACTATTTTGAAGAAAACAATCCTGATAACTTTGTCAAAGCCAGAGAGCACCTAGTCAAGGCTGGCGAGCTGATCCGAAAAACAGTCAAACAAAATGATAGGTCCTTGTAATCATGACCTTTCTCTCAATTAAACGTGAAATCCAAGCAAGGTTTAGCCAGTCACTCCCCCAAAAGTGTAAATCAAGGAGGACAGACCTACATCAAGTTGGGGACGAGACAGGGAACCAACCACATAGAATCTTTTACGACAACTCCCAACAGGGGCAAAGACTACCCATGACTACATAGCTTCGTCTTGCTATTAATGACCGGGATAGGGCTGAAAATGACTCATGGCATTGCGAGCAGGCGTAAGCAGGAAAAGAGGAAACTAGACCTTTGATATTAAGAGTGAAATCAAGGGTAAGGCGACCTCCATTTAGTAGGCTGATCTGTTCCGATAGGTCTAGTGAAAGATTACGTCCAGGGTGTCTTTCAGGAAATATTGCTATAAGGCCTCACCCAATACTCGCCCATTTTTCAAAGCAACCAACTTGACTATCCCCCTTTTATCTTTCAGGAGTTGCTCTGTAGATGGACAGTAAACAGGGATGTAGTTGTCTGTTCTCACTAGAACTTGTCCTGTTTCGGGATGCGGATCAGATTCCAATACAGCTGAATAGACCCGTCCGAGGCACCTTTGAAAGAACTTTCGCCTAAGATGGCTAGACAGGTCTCTCAAGATTTGGACTCGCTCGCGAAGAACCGAATCAGGGACCTTACAGGGCAATTTCGCGGCAAGGGTTTCTGGTCTCGCGGAGAATGGGAAAACGTGCAGATAGCTTGCGTTGCAGTCTTGGACGATTTTAACAGTATGATTGAAGGCCTCATCAGTCTCTCCTGGAAATCCCACAATAACATCAAAACCGATGCAAGCATCTGGTATTCCGTCCAATGTATTTTTTACTAGAGATCGAATAAACGAAGAATCGTATGACCTATTCATTAGACTCAATATCTTGTCATCTCCGCTTTGCAGAGGCACATGAAGATGCTTGCACAATCTGTCATGGTCGGTTAGGAGCTGCACAATACCAGAGGTAATGTGTTCGGGTTCGAGAGAGCTTAGTCGAAAACGTACTCGTTCCACTCGCCGCATTATATTTTTTATTAGCCACTCGAGATTAACAGGAGGGCGCAAGTCTTTCCCGTAAGCGCCTAGGTTTACGCCTGAGAGGACTATTTCGGCCACACCAGCTTTGGCCATCTTTTCTACATGAGCTACAACAGTGAAAGCATCGAGGCTGCGTTCTGGACCTCTAGCTCGAGGGACTATGCAATATGAGCAACATGAAGCGCAGCCATCCTGAATCTTGATAAATTCCCTAGCCTTGTTGGGAATAGCTGGCACTCCGAAATCTACAAATTCGCCCACTCCGCCTTCTGTTTCCGAGCATGGAGGTGGCATAACCCTTCGAGTCAAGGCGTGCTTTAGCTTAGCCATATCTGACCGACCATAAACAAGTAATCGACCGTCTGACTCATCAAAAGATGATGGACGTATTTCGGCGAGGCATCCTGTGACCAGGATTATTGATCCAGGATGCAGTCTCCTGAGTCGGTTTACTAGTCTTCTAGATTTGCCCTCTGCTTTGGAAGTCACACAGCATGTGTTGACTACTATAAGATCAGGCGATTCAGCCACCCCAGATTGCCGGTACCCGGCATCCCCGACCAGCTGCTTAATACCAGCCGCCTCAGCCTGGTTGACTTTGCACCCGAGGACAAAAATAGCTGCTGATCGTGATTCTGTTTCACTACCCATTGTCATCTCTTTGACACCACTGGCTCATTCATGGTAACAATCCTCTCGTGTTAGGTCAAATGGTGCCAGACTCAGGTCCGTAGTGGGAGTAGCAAATAACAGATGACACCGCCCACAACAAAGTCCTTTAATAAAAGGACAATACGCATTAAAGAATTGTTTGGCGTAGTAATTGCCACTTTATTGCTAGTTAGTATCTCGACGCATCTAGTGGCTCAAACACAGGCCCCTCAGGACAGGAGAAATCCATCTCCCCACCAGGAACTCGACGGAGGCTTTTTCAAGATAAAAATTCCACCGGGGTTTGAAAGGGATCCTGTGGACGAACCAGGGATTTATAAGTGGAAAAAAAATTCTGGCGAAATTTACATAGTGGTAGGTGATTCTTTTGTTCCAGCCACAGACTCCATGATTCACACTCTCCGCAAAAATGCACAAAAGGATTCCAAAATTGAAGAAGCTAAAATCTTAAAACTTAAAGGTGGCAAGGGATTGCTGTTCAAGGAAAAGGGATCGACCAAATCAAATGGGCTACGAATTTGGCGCCTCATCGTTTTCACCAATCAAAAGATGTTAAATGTGGATTTTACTGCTCCGATAAAAGACTTTCCGTCACTTGCACCGGCGTTTGAGGAGGCGCTGCGGTCTCTCAAACTCTTATCCCAATCATAAGGCTAGTACAAGCCATGGTAGATAATTCCGCTGCATCGCTGCTTCGATTGATTCCTTCAGTAGACAAGTTACTTAGTGACCCGGAACTAAATCAGTTAAAGGCTCAATATGCCGAAATATTTATAAAACGTATATTGCGTATGGCTTTGGACGAACTGCGTCACGAGATTTTAGAAGGAAGATGCGATGAATCGAGGTGCACATCTTCAGCTGTGATCGCGAAGGCACGTGATTTGGCCAACAAAATCCTTGGCCGAAAACTCATACCGGTCATTAATGCCACAGGAGTGGTAGTACACACAAATTTGGGTCGTTCTCCACTTTCGGAAAGGGTCATCGATAGGATTGCCCAGGCTGCTCGATCTTATAGCAATCTGGAATACGATCTTGAGCAAGGAAAGCGAGGTGAAAGAAACGCGCATTTGAAGCGCTTGATGCAAGAGCTCACGGGAGCGGAGGCGGCATTGGCGGTTAATAATAACGCAGCTGCAGTATTACTGGTTCTCACAAGTCTTGCATCGGGAAGGGAAGTGGTTGTTTCCAGGGGAGAGCTTATTGAGATTGGAGGGTCTTTCCGTATTCCCGACGTCATGAAGCGATCAGGAGCCATACTTCGTGAAGTCGGCACCACAAACCGAACTCATCCAAAAGATTACCTCGAAGCAATTAACGAACGAACAGCGCTTATTTTAAAAGTCCACACGAGCAATTACCATATTGTAGGTTTCAAAAGGGAAGTATCCATAAGCGAACTTGCAGCTATGGGAAAAGAAAAAGGCATAGTTACCATGATGGATTTGGGAAGTGGTTGCCTTGTGGACCTAGCAAATTACGGTTTTGATGCCGAGATTACGGTACAGGAGGTGATTAATTCGGGTATAGATGTCGTCACCTTCAGTGGTGATAAGCTTCTCGGGGGGCCGCAGGCTGGCATAATAGCAGGAAGAGAAAACTTACTCGCTCGTATCAAGTCGGATCCATTGGCGCGAGCTTTACGCATGGATAAAATGACATTGGCCGGCCTCGAAGCCACTCTAGAAGAATACACAAAGCCGGATGGGGCTCAGCGATATATTCCCACCTTGCAAATGATTGTTAAAGAGCCTTCTGAATTAGAAAAGTTGGCGCAAGGCATCGCTTCTCAGCTAAAACAATGTTTGGGTAACAGTGCTGAAATAGAAGTGCAGCCCGGAGCTGGAAGGGTAGGCGGAGGGGCTTTGCCTTTAGGAGAATTGGTTGGATCGAGGGTCGTAATAAGGCCATCAAAGATGTCCGCTGCCGCTCTTGAAAGGAGACTGAGAGAGGGAACACCACCTGTAATAGCCCTTGTGAGAGACGATGCCGTTCTATTGGATACCCGGACCATTTTTGAAGATCAGTGTGCCTTGATACCCGATCTTGTTAAAAAGGCAATCCAGAGAGCCTGAAAAGTTGGAATATATAATACCTTCCAATGTTACTCCTCAAAGAGCTGATAAACTACTTGCCGAATTGCTTGCTGGCTCCTTTTCAAGGAATCACATTTCCAGGCTGATTCGAGAAGGAAAAGTCCTGGTTGCAGGACGCAAAATTAAAGCTTCCACATTGCTCAAGCCGTCATACCAAGTGATTATTAAAGACTCGGACATGCCTCCAGCCACCAACGATAACGAATCCCTCCTTCTTCCTTGGTCCATTTTGTATGAAGACGATCACATAATCGTTGTTGATAAACCCCCTGGGTTGACAGTGCACCATGGCAGTGGCCGTGTTTCGAAAACTTTGGTTGATATTCTCATAAAAGAACGCCCTGTTATAAGCGGTGTCGGCGAGGCCGGTAGATGGGGTATCGTTCATCGCTTGGACAAAGACACTTCAGGTGTAATGGTCGTGGCCAAGAATAATGAAACACTTACAAAGCTATTCCAGCAATTTAAACAACACTCTGTGACGAAAATCTACCTTGCAATCGTGAGAGGAACCCCAACCAGAGAAGAAGATGTAATAATGCTGGCCATAGGCCGACACACAACAGATCGCAAGAGAATGTCCGTAGCCACCAGCAAGTCTAGGTATGCAATAACAAAGTGGAGAATCCTGGAACGACTCGGCCCTGTCTCCCTGCTGGAAATACGTCCGAAAACTGGTCGAACGCACCAAATAAGAGTTCATCTAGCAGCTGCAGGTATGCCCATCTTAGGAGACCCCGTGTACGGGCGTCTAAGACCTAACGCCCGGAAAGTCCCTCGGCTCGTGAAAGACTGTGCTAAGATTTTGAAACGACAAGCGCTGCACGCTTCGGTTCTGGGCATTTTACACCCTTTAACTGGTGAGTACCTTGAATGGACTTCTCCCCTCCCGCCCGATATGAAAACTGTAATGGCCTTAGCGCGGAGTTCCACATCACAAAAGTAGGCCACTGAACACCTATAGCGATTCTCCAACGTGAGCGCGAAGTTACTCCATGCATTGGCCTGTGATTTCAGGCAAAGTGGAAATTCAGGAGGACTGATCGGCGAGCGATTCCTACAGAAATTTAGAACAAGTAAAGATACAATTCCAAGCAAGGTTTCTTTGTCATTCCCACTCAAGTGGGAATCCGGGAAGAAGGATCCACGATCAAGTCGGGTATGAAGGTAACAAGTATTTGTCATAGTGAGGGGACGCGGCGCGCTATCTCACGCATCGCCCGATTAGAGGTCAACAGAGAGCTCAAAGCACATCCCGTTAGAAAATCGATCCATTCTGACATAAATTTAGACGAACAAGATCAATCAGCAACTTCAGGGATTACCCGCCTTCAATGCCCTGTTAAAGGCCCACCTTTCTAATTGCTTTATCTGTTCCTTCATTGTAATGGACAAGGGGACAATGTTTTCCAACGCAATGTGCAGATCCTCTTGGCGGACCTCTCTGCCTGCCGTGAAGGCCCTAAACAAGGCTCCCATAACCCCCTGTTCGAGTTCAGCACCATTGAAACCTTCGGTAATTTTTACTAGAGGCTGGTAATCAAACGAGTCGGGGGGAATATTCCTTTTAGCCAAGTGTATCCTGAGAATTTCGGCGCGCTCAGCATCTTGGGGCAACTCCACGTAAAACAGTTCATCAAAACGACCTTTTCTCAAGATCTCTGGAGGAAGCAGTTCGATGTTGTTTGCAGTAGCCCCGATGAACACCGGCGATGTTTTTTCCTGCATCCAGGTGAGGAACGACGCCAAGATGCGCGACGCCGCGCCACCTAAAGACTTCTGCCCCGCATTCGCAATCCCTGCTTCAATTTCATCTATCCATAACACACAGGGAGAAGACGCTTCAGATGTCTTGATCGCTTTACGAAGGCATTCCTCTGGTGTGCCATGTATTCCGTCATATAGTCTGCCCATGTCCAATCGCAGCAGAGGAATACCCCAAAACGCAGCTATAGCTTTTACGCAAAGGCTTTTCCCGCATCCACTTATACCCATTAAGAGGACACCCTTGGGGAAAGATAATCCGTATTCTCTAGCCCTCTTGGAAAAAATATCTTTCCTCTGTATCAACCAGTTTTTGAAATTCTGAAAGCCCCCAAGGTGTTCAAACATTATGCCCGGCGGAACCAACTCCAATAGGCCGCTTTTCTTAACTATCTGCCTCTTTTCTTCAAAAAGGATAACTATCTCCCTCTCTCCGATGGACTCCCTGCCAGAGATCGCTTTACGAAACACCTGAATAATCTGCTGACTGGGCAACCCCGACCCAGCTTTGATAAACTGGTCTCTAATGGCATCTGTCAGTGATGCCCTCAATCCCTGAGCGTGCTTC